>CEUJ01040451.1_pt1 | contig 14706 bp, 14 predicted proteins | sample 361531 | NCBI WGS metagenome assembly CEUJ01 (sample SAMEA2622842, study PRJEB7988) | marine metagenome | biome: marine biome (ENVO:00000447); feature: marine epipelagic mixed layer (ENVO:xxxxxxxxx); material: "saline water (ENVO:00002010), including plankton (ENVO:xxxxxxxx)" | depth 140 m | reverse complement strand
TCTTTCAACGAAATGTCTCAAATAAGTCACCTAACTCACTTATCGGGCATGATTATAGGTTATTTATTATTAAAAAAACCAGTCCGTTGGAAGACTTTGTGGTTCTCTATTTCGAAGAGAGTAATGGAATATAAAGTCCAAAAAGAAGAAAAAAAAGTGCTTCAACAACATGTAATAGAACGTGATGTTGATCAAATTCTTGATAAAATTAACAGAGAGGGATTTAACAGCTTGTCTGAAGAAGAGCAGGACAGACTATACAAAGGCAGTCGTTCACTATCTAAAAATAAGAAAAAAGATTGATTATTTAGTTCAATAATTATTTTTATATTTATTGATTGAAAAATAATAATGGCAAATACTGAAAATCAAAAATCCGCAGATATTGGATCACCTATAGGCATTTCTCTTGGGATTGTTATCATATTGCTTGGAATATACATGCAAGATGCACCTGGTAAAAAGTATTCGGATATGCTTGCTTGGTTTGTCTCGCCATCTTCAGTATTTATAGTTCTCGGTAGTACTTTAGCAGCTGCGTTGGTTGCGATACCTATAAATTCCCTCAAAAATATACCAAGTGTAATGGTGATCATAATTAGAAATTTAGATTTTGACTACCTTGGTGTTATAGAACAGATTTTATCACAGGCTTCCCAAGGAAGGAAGGAGGGTCTGTTTTCACTAGAGAAGAATCTTGATGAGGTAAAAGAACCTTTTTTTAAGCAATTTTTAGAAATTGCAATTATTGAGAGAGACAAGAATAAGCTCAAAGATTTTATGTATATGGAGATGAAAAATATTACTAGTCGTCATGAAGCTGGAGCAGAGTTGTTTACCTTTATGGGCACTTATGCACCTGCATTTGGTATGATGGGTACAGTAATGGGACTTATTGTAATGATGAATGGTTTTGTTGATTCATCTGCTGCTGATACAGGTGGAAGTATTGATAATAAGTTTAGTACTTTATTAGCAGGTATGGGTACGGCTCTTATCACTACACTATATGGTGTTATACTTGCAAATTTGATTTTTTTACCTATTGCAGCTAAACTAGAACGTAGATCTGAAAATGAATTGCGGCATAAAGAAATCATAACTGAAGGCATTCTAGCTATTCATGCTGGTGAACACCCAATAATTATTAAAGACAAGCTAATGAGTTTCGTTCCCAAAGCAGTAAAAGCCAAAACTGTTTCTAATTCTAGTGAAGGCTAGCTAATATAAAGTCCAATAATTTTAATTATCATGTAAATGGCTAAGCCAAAAAAAAATATTCAAGCGTGGGCCATAACCTATGCTGACATGGTCACACTATTGCTTACTTTTTTTGTTCTTTTGCTTGTTATACTAAGCGAAGCAGAGAGGCAAGTAGATTATCAGATAACAAAGTTATTAGACAAAGCTCACAAACAAATGGAAGCTGCATTAACAGAGGAAAGCATTGATGTAGAGAGAGCAACCAAAGGAGTAAAGATAACTATACGTGGGAAACTCTTTAAACAGTTAAGTCCTGATATTGAACCAAGATACAATAAGGTCATTGGCCAAATTGGTGAATTAATAAAACAAACGGATATTATGAGTATTGATTTTGTAGAAGCTGGTTTAGATAGTGCACATGAATATTTTGGGCTGGTAAATGAGTTAGAAAATAGAGGGCAGGAATTAGCAATAGAAATTAGATGTGAGGGGCATACAGATGACGCCCCTATTCCGAAAGATATGAGAATAGAGTATGAAAGTAACTGGCAATTATCATCAGATAGGTCGCTTAATGTGGTTAAGCTCATGCGCCAGTACGCTTCAATGCCTGAAAAATACTTTTCGGCGTTGGGTTATGGTCCACATAGACCTTTAATATCAATTCCAACTATTCGAAGCAAAAAAAATAAAAGAGAAAAAGACAAACTGAGAGAGTACAACCGTAGAGTTGAAATTTATTTGGATGCATTTGCTCGTGACAAAATCCAGACAGATGAACAAGAATTAATTAATAGATTAACGGGCAAGAAAAAAACCAGAAAAGTTGAGGTTTCTATCGAGCAAACATCTTAAAATTCATTTCTATTTGTTATTATTTCCATCTTTATCAATTACTTTGAAGACCTTTTCGCCTGGTTTTGCCATCTTATATTTTTCTCTAGCTAGTTTTTCAATATATTTAAGATCATTCTCCAGCCTGTTTTTCTCTTCAATCAATAATTCTCGTTCTTCACGGAACGATTCTATTTTTATTTGGATTTCTTTTTTTTCTTTTTTAAGTGTGTACAATTGGAACAAACCATGATCTCCGAATATAAAAATAAAGATGAGTATTACTGCAATTAGTAACAAACAACTCCTAACAATTTTTTTCTGTGTTTCAAAAACTTGTTTTTTAAAGGCTCTTGATTTGGTGTTCCTTTTCAAGGGTACAAGAGTATCATTTATGAAATGGGAAAACATTCATGTCAGAAAACTCGGAATCGTTCCCTAAAAATTCTTCGATGCGTAATAACTGATTATACTTGCACACGCGGTCTGTTCTTGAAAGAGATCCTGTCTTAATTTGTCCCATTCCCATAGCAACAGAGAGATCCGCAATTGTTGTATCTTCTGTCTCACCGGATCTGTGAGAAATTATTGCACCAAATTTTGCATCTCGCGCTTTTGAGACTGCTTCAATTGTCTCTGTAACAGTTCCAATTTGGTTCAGTTTGATTAAGATTGCATTCATAGATTTTTGTTCAATTGCTTGATTTAAACGTTGGATATTTGTAACTGTCAAATCATCACCTACAATCTGTATTTTATTTCCATATTTTTTTGTAAAGAGACTCCAGCCGCCCCAGTCATCTTCATGCAATCCGTCTTCTATAGATATTATCGGATACTTTTTAATAAGATCTCCTAGATATTCGACCATTGCTTCTGAATCTAACTGCCTATTGTCTGAATAGAGATTGTATAAATTGTTTTCATATAACTCACTTGCCGCAACATCCAAGGCAATGCAAATATCTTCACCTGGGATTAGCCCTGTTTTTTCTATAGCTTGTAATATGATTTCAATGGCCTCTGTATTCGATTTCAAATCTGGAGCGAAACCGCCCTCATCCCCAACTGCTGTTGTTAAATTCTTTGTCTGTAATATTATTTTCAAATTTTGAAATACTTCAGTTCCCATTCTTAGTGAATCCGAGAAGGAGCGTGCACCCACTGGTACAATCATAAATTCCTGAATGTCAACTGAATTATCAGCGTGACTGCCACCATTAATTATGTTCATCATAGGTATTGGAAGCTTTATATTATCTTCAACGCTCAGATATTGAAATAGAAATTGATTTAATGTTTTGGCGGCAGCATGTGCACAAGCCATAGATACGCCCAAAATTGCATTTGCTCCCAATTGGGATTTGTTTTCTGAACCATCTAATTCTATCATCTGATGATCTACTTTAGCCTGATTGGTAACCTCAAGCCCACGCAATGCATCAGAGAGAATATTATTAACATTTCCAACTGCTTTTTGTACACCTTTCCCGATATAGCGGGAACTGTCTGAATCCCTTAATTCATTTGCTTCATATTTTCCAGTTGATGCACCTGATGGAACACTTGCACGGCCTAATATTCCTTTATCAGTTTTTAAATCAACTTCAACAGTTGGGTTTCCTCTTGAATCGAGAATTTCCCTAGCATGTATTTTTTCGATATAAGAAACCAAATAGTACTCCCGTAAATTAAGTATACAAGTTAGATTTGAACTATAACACTATTCAATAACTATACCATGATAATTCTATATTGGAACAAATGTATCAATTTCTGATTGTAATTAAATAATGTTCAAAATTATTCGTTACACCATTTCTCATGAAAACCAATGGAATGAATTTGTTGACCTTGGGAATAATGGAACAATATTTCATCAAAGAACTTTTCTTAAATACCACCCTGAAGACCGATTTAAAGATCATAGTCTTTTGGTTAAAAAGAAAGGGAGGTTGTTCTCTGTTTTCCCTGCAGCTGAAATTACAATAGATAATAAAGTTTTTTTAATTTCACATCCGGGAGCAACTGTTGGTTCATTTGTGGTTCTTAAAAATTTGTCGATAGCAGACGCAATGCAACTAACTGAAAGTTTAATATATTATGCTAAAAAAAATGGCTTCGATGGTATAAGAATTACGTTGCCTCCAAATATTTATCAAAATCGCCTTTCTAGTTATATGGATTATTCACTTTTTAAGAAAGGGTTTCGATATTTAAAAAGAGAAGTTACGAGTATTTTGTTTTTAGAGAATGACCTCGAAAAAACACTAGAGCAATTTAGGCCATCTCATAGAAGAGGAGTTAATAAAGCTAAGCAGAGTGGTGTGCAAGTTAGGCAGTCGAAAGATTTTGATTCTTTTTACAGAATTTTGAAAAAAAACTTAAATATACGTCATGGTGTGGATCCAACACACACGCTGGAAGAGTTGAAAAGGTTATATGATCTATTACCTGATAAGGTTTACCTATTCGCAGCCTACTTAGATAGGACCATGATTGCTGGGGTAGTAAACTTTTTGGTAAATGATAATGTCATATTAGCCTTTTATATCAGTCATAATAAAGAATACTCTAACTATCGATCGCTTAACTTATTATTTGCAACTATTTTTGATTGGGCCATAAAATCAAAATTCAAAATCTATGATTTTGGAATTTTTACAGTTAATGGAGAGCCAAATATGGGACTTGGTCGGTTCAAGGAAAACTTTGGAGCAAGTGGTATTTTTAGGGATACAATTGAGTTAACAATTACATAAAAAATGTCAATTAAATCTTTAGGCAAACAGTCTTTAGTTTATGGATTGGGTCATGTGTTAGCTCGTTTAATCACATTTTTATTACTCCCTGTTTATACAAATACTTTTACTCAAGAAGAATACGGTGCAATATCTTTAGCGTATGCGTTTATCGGATTTGCTTTGATTGTATATCGTCACGGAATGGATACTGCTCTTATGAAATTTTCTGTTCAAACATTGGGAGATGAAAGAATAAAACATATTACGACAATAGTTTTATCTCAAATATTTACAGGCTGTCTCTTTACTCTATTAATATACACTACAAGGTCTTATACAGCGGTTTTGGTTCTTGGTGTTGATAAACCAGAATGGATAGTGTTTTTATGTGTTATTTTATTTTTGGACTGTATGTGGAACTTACCCTTATTAATTCTAAGGGCAGAAGAAAAAGCTGGTCCATTTATTTTACTGAGCCTGGTTAATGTTACAGTAACTATGATATTAAACATTGTTTTTGTTGTTTACCAGGAGCAAGGGGTTGTGGGTGTTTTCAGAGCAAATATTATAGCTTCAGCGTTATCGTTTATTTTGTCAGTTCCAATTACTTTCAAAAGAATAAAGCTATCATTTTTTGAAAAAAAAATATTTAAAAAAATCGTTTATTTCTCTATGCCTTTTCTTCCTGCTGGAATTTTCACAATGGTTATGGAACTTTCTGATCGGTATTTATTAGAATGGATAATGGGTACTGCAGAGGTAGGGTTGTATTCTGCTGGGAAAAAAATGGGTATGCTGGGACTTACAGTTGTGATGGCTTTTAACATGGGATGGACCCCGTATTTCCTTAAGCGTGGTAAAGAAATAGGGGCAAAATTTGAATTTGCAAAAATCACAACTTTTTTTTTAGGACTTATGAGTTATGTTTGCGTACTTGTAAGTCTATGGATCGCTGAGATAATGCAATTGAGTATTAATGGTAATAATCTAATTGGCAGTGAATTTTGGGGATCACAGCCAATAGTAAAATCAATTCTTTTAGGATATTTTTTCTTTGGTACGTATGTTTTACAACTTCCGGGCATATATATAAAAGAAATAACAAACTGGGTTCCTCTTTTTAGAATAATCGGTGCAATCACTTTGATTGCATCATGTTCCTTACTCATCCCACGTATAGGACTTTTAGGTGCTGCATATGGGGTGGTTTTTGCGTTCTTCATAATGACTGTAGCTATATTTATGAAAACATATAGAGTATATCCTATTTCATATAACTGGAGAGGAATCATCATACCTATTATTTGTTTATTAATAATTCAAATTGATTTTAATTCGGTGGTGTTCAGTTTATTGATATCAGTTATGTATCCATTTTTTTGGTATTTATTTGTTTTAAATAAATATGAAAAGGAAGATTTAATAAAGGTTTTTAAATGATAGGTATTGTTTCTTCAAGCCATTATCCTGATGATGAAAGGATTTTCCATAAACAAATACATACTCTTATTGATAGGGGCTTATTCATCTATTATTTTACTAGATCAGATAAAAAAATTAATTTATCTAGTTCTTTCATAAAGCATACAAATTTTAATAAAAATGTTAGTGTTCAAGATTATATTCAAAATGTTTATAATATCATTTTTACGATTTCGAAAATAGGACATGTACAAATTCATGAGACAGAACTACTGCCTCTTTTTAAATTAATTAAAGAAAGTCATAATAGTACTGTCACTATTTACGATGTACATGAGAACATGGAGGCTTTATACCGTACATTTTCTAATAGAGTAAGACCTGTAAAGGAAATAGCGATCAAAATTCGGAAAGTACGGGAAAAGAAGTACTTAAAATATGTTGATGAAATTATCTTAGCTAATCGTCCTGTTTCAACAAATCAGTATCTTCATTATGGTGTTCAACCAAAAATAATAGAAAATTTCCCGGAAATAAAGTTCTTACAAAACAAAAACAAATTAGATAATAAAATAATCAAGATCATTTATCACGGTCATCTAGGCCCAGAAAGAGGTATAGATATTTTAGTAATGGCAATGTTAGATGTGATAAATTTTTCTCCAGGGGCGACTCTCACTCTTTTAGGAAGTTTTAGAACCAAGGTTTTCAAAGACAAAATCTACGATTTAATCCGTGAATTAGGATTATCAAAATCAATTAAAATATTACATCAAATTCCTTACGTAGATATTTGGCCTCAACTCAGGCTACACAACATAGGTGTTATTCCTTTTAAAGAAAATGAATTAACACAAGAAAATACACCAACAAAATTATTTGAAATGATGACTGTTGGTTTAAGGATTGTTTGTAGTGATTTACTACCAATACGAAATTTTGTTGACAGTTCCGTACATTGGGCAAATCCAGGGAATGCATTATCTCTTTCTAAGGCACTCATTAATGCGTCAATTTCATCCGGGAATAACAATATGGTTGAAAAAAACAAACAATTAATTAAAGAAAAATACAATTGGGAAAACAGAAAAGTAGAATACTTGTCTTTATTTTCTTCACCATGAAAATATTATATATATCTCCAGAAAATACTGTAGGGACGCTTACGTTATGGAAAAAAGAACATGAGTTACGCGGTCACGAATGTCAAACTGTTTCCTTTTTTAACAGCCCTAAAAAATTGGATACTGATATTTGTCTAAATCTTCCTTTTAATTTTACAAATAATAAAATGTCAAAATTAAGAAATATGTTTTACATGTACTATCGTGGTTTTGACGGTTATTTCAAAGAAAAAAAAGGCTTTCCTCCAGCATGGGAACCAGAGGGGGTTTTTGATTTGTATTTTTTAAAATTTAAAGATTGGCTATGGAAACCAGTTGTGGAAAAAGCGATAATCGATCACGATCTGTATGATTTCGATGTTTTTCATTTTGAGAGTGGGATGGATTTTTTAAAAAACGAGTTTTTTGTACAAGAAATAAAAAAAAGGGGTAAAAAAATCATATGTCACTACCACGGAGAAGATCTAAGAAGTAGAGGTGTGATGCCGTATATTGATAGTCTCTCTGATTTAAATCTAACAAATGAATTAGATTTGATGAATAAACATCCGAACATAAAATATATGTTTTTACCATATGAAATGAACGTATTTCAAGATAAGGGTCTTCTTAATGAAGTTTTGCGTGTAGGACATGCCCCAACCAACAGGTATTATAAGGGCTCAAAACACATAATCCCTGTTTGTGAAAAATTACATAGTGTAGGAGAAATTTACTTTGATCTTATAGAAAATGTTTCTCATAAAACAGCTTTAGAAAGAAAAAGTAAATGTGATATTTTCATAGATCAAGTGGGAAATAAAGGCGGCTGGGGGTATGGAATGAATTCTGTTGAAGCACTATCTATGGGCATTTGCACTCTTACTGAAATGAATGATGAATACAACTCCTTTATTCCTGATCATCCTTTTATTCATATTACGAAAAATACGATTTATCAAACAATCCAATCATTGATTACTAATCCGGATAAATTACTCAAATATAAAACTCAAGCTAGAAAATGGGTTGAAAAAACACATAATATTAAAAAAGTCGCCGATGTACTGTATAATTATTACCAACAACTAGGTTTACCCTGCTAAATATTAAAACATATAAAACTTCCTATATAGTCTTGGGGAACATCTTTAGTTTTTTTATTTCACCATTTTACATGTTTTTCAATTTATTCAGAAAGCGTTATCATTTAGGAAATATAAAGATTAAAACAATTTTGGTCACAGAGTATCATAGGATAGGGGATGTTTTATTAATAAACGAAGCACTATCAACAATAAAAAAAGCATTCCCAGAATCCAAGCTTATTTTAATTTGTAACGAATCAGCTATTGATCTTGCAAAAGAATTAAAAATAGCAGATGAAGTATTAGCTATCCATGTTCCTTGGACAAATTGGGATTGGTCTATTTCAAAGTGGTTAAGTACGCGAGAATTCGCAAAGAATTTGAGACGAAGAGAGATTGATCTAGCATTTGACTTTAAAGGAGATTTGAGAAACAGTTGGTTTTTATGGCACACATGTCCAAAAATAAGTTTTGGATACCATACTACTGGAGGAAGATGTTTTTTTACGCACTCTTTTAAAATGAACTATAAACTTCATCAATCAAATCGAGCTAGGAAATTAATATCCAAAGCTGGATTTGAATATTCAGATCCTCAATACCCAGACCTGAGATTTAATAGAAACGGCTTTGTTGTATTTCATATCGGGTCTTCAGACAAAAATAAATCTTGGCCAATGAAAAATTGGGTGATGTTAGCAGAATTATTGACTGGTAAGCATCAAATTGCTGTAGTAAAAACGCCAGGGTCAGCATATTTAAAAAAGGTTCTGAAAGATAAAAATATAAATGTTGAAAATTTTGAAGGCGATTTAGTGCAATTTAAAAATTGGTTAAAAATTCAATATTGCCTTGTAGGAGTAGATTCAATGGCTGGACATCTTGCTGCATATGTTGGGATCCCTGTTTTTACTATTTTTGGATCTAATGAATCTGAATTGACACGCCCTATCAGCAGAGCTGGAGAGGTTATTAAGCCTGATAAGATTTGTAATCATAATAGAAATCATTGGAGGTTTTGCCAAAAATGCCTAAGCACAATATCTCCAAAAAAGGTTGCAGAAGCTATTTTTAACAAGCTATCAGCACTTTAAACTCAAGGCTAAATATAAATATTGTCAATAACATCATTTTTTGTAAATTCTATTAATGAAAAATGATTGGCCGTTAGTTCAATATAACATTGTATCAACCCATTCTAAATTCACGAGTTAGATTCTATTGCGCTAGGCAATAGATCAACCAAAAAAACCAAACCAAGGAGGTATCGGCATGGCTGATGTTACTTCAACCGTATCAAATGCAGCATCTGGAGTAGTAGGTGTAATTAAAGCACTCATAGTGTTGTTCGTTTTTGTTAACATTATTTATTCCACGGGTTTTGATCCTATTGGCGGAATAGTAGATCTTGTAAATACATTTTTAGATGGTGGATTTGCAGGCTTACTTGCTTTGCTGGTTTTTCTCTCGTTTCTGGCATAATAACACAGGATATATTGGGTAGCCTTGGTATTTATTTTAGTATCAAGCTATTTAATCCTGAAAACAGGAGGAAACTATGCTAAAAGGCATGCAACAGGTAAATGAATGGCTTGGTCAAATCACCGATATGGCTAAGACTTTAGTCGTTATCGGTATAGTTGTGGGAATTCTGTTTGATGATTACTTTGGTGTTATCGCAGGATTAGGACGAATTATGTCTCAATTTGGTGATGCAGGGTTCGCTGGTATACTATCTTTAGCTATTCTTGTAATGTGGTACGAAAAAAAATAGATTGAAATTGAAGAATGATAGGGCGCCCCTATACGGGGCGCTTTTATTTTATACTTGTTTGATACTTTGATTATTAAAGAAAATTAGATTTTTATTGTCAATCTAGAGCTTGAATGAATTATAAAATTTTACTTTTTTTAGTATTTAACTTATTAAATGGCGAAATACATGTATTTAATCGTCAATCAGGACTTGAAGCCAGTGTAAGTACATTGTCAAGTGCTAGGCCATTATATGTATCAGCAAAAGAGTTGGCAGTTTCACTAACGTCCAAAATATATGAGAACACTGAAAGAAAGAAACTGGTGTTATATATCGGTACTGACAAAATAAAGATATCTGGTAATAGTAGTTATGTAATAATTAATGATAAACCTTTTCAAATGATGAGGTCAATTCGTGTAGAAACAAAAGATTTATATATTCCAATGAAAGATTTTACTGATATCTTACGATCTACGATAATGCCCGGTATTAACTTTGATGAAAATAAACAGATTTTAGAGGTTGATGTTTTAAAATTTAATATAAATGATATTTCCATTGATATTAAATCAAACGGAACAATAATTAAATTAGCCACGAAGAAACCATTCTCTGAAAATGGGATCAGTTCTTTCATAAATAAACACGGATGGTTTTATTTAACAATTTCGGGTGGAGTAATTGATACTTCAACTATTAATTCAGGATTAACTCGTGGTGTGGTTAGACAAATTGAATCTGATCAAATTGGTAAAACTGCCCAAGTTGCTTTTAAATTGGGTTCTGAAGTTGTTAGTCATGAGTGGTATCAAAACACAAATCCAAATGAGTTAGTTATTGTTCTTCGCACTCCACTAGGAAAATTAGAGGACCATATCGAAGAAGTTAGAGATAGGTGGAACCTTGATATAGTAGTCTTAGATGCTGGACATGGCGGTAAAGATCCAGGTGCAATAGGTAAACATGGCACAAAAGAAAAAGATGTTGCTCTTGATATAACAAAACGTGCAGGTCATTTATTGGAAAAAGCGGGCATTAATGTAGTTTATACGAGAGATGAAGATGTTTTTATTCCATTGTTAGATCGAACAAAAATAGCAAATGAGTCAAAGGGGAAACTCTTTGTGAGTATACATGCAAATGCAAACAAAAACAGAAAAGTTCAAGGGTTTGAAACCTATTTACTAAGACCTGGGAAAAGTGAGGATGCTATAGAAGTCGCTACAAGAGAAAACTCTGTTATAAGTATGGAAGATTTTACGGATCCTTACGAGGATCTGGCTGGAGAAGCACTCATTATGGCGACCATGGCACAAAGTACATTTATGAAAGAAAGTGAAGATTTAGCATCTATGATGCAAATGGAATTAGATAAAAAATTAACCACTCCGAATCGAGGGGTGAAACAAGCTGGATTTTATGTCTTAATTGGAGCTTCAATGCCAAACGCTTTAGTTGAAGTTGGTTTTCTGTCTAATCCATATGAGGAAAAAAAATTGAAACAAGATGGACATAAACAAAAAATTGCAGAAGCAATTTTTCAAGCCATAAAAAATTTCAAATATTCAAAAGAAAAATTACTAATTACAGAACAATAATGGATAATAGACCTATTGGAGTATTTGATTCTGGGATAGGAGGTTTAACTGTTGTCAATGCTTTGACCGAGGCTTTACCAAATGAATCTATTTTTTATGTTGGTGATACCGCTAGAGTTCCATATGGGAATAAAAGTAGAAATAGCATACAGCAATTTAGTTGTGAAATAACTAAATGGTTAATTGAGCAAGATTGCAAAATGATCGTAGTTGCATGCAATACGGTTTCATCATTAGCGTTAGATGAACTAAATAGACAGTTTTCAATACCCATTATTGGTGTTATTGAGCCAGTTGTAAGACATGCAGTAAATACTAGTAATAATTCTAGCATTGGCATATTAGGGACACAAGCAACGGTGAAATCAGATGCGTATAAAAAATGTATAACAGCAATAAACTCTCAGCTCAATATAGTTAGTCAAGCTTGCCCTTTATTTGTTCCACTAGTAGAAGAAGGTTGGATAAACGGTAAAGTTCCCTATCTAGTTGCAAGTCATTACCTCAAAAAATTTGAAAATATGAGTGTTGATACTATAATTCTAGGTTGCACTCATTACCCACTTTTAAAAAGTGTAATCAGTTCAGTACTTGGGAACAAAATACAATTAGTCGACTCAGGCGAGTCAACAGCAAAAGTTGTTTCGGATCTTCTACATCATAATAAATTAATATCTGGGGAACAAAGAGGAGGCATAGAGTGTTTTGTTACAGATGATGCAAAATCATTCAATATTCTTGCTGTTAAATTCCTAAATAAAAAAATATTTAAAACAAAAGCAATTGACCTCGCCTAATTTTTCAGAAATATTAGAATCTCTTTATCTTTTGAACAGGAGGGGTGTAAAACTTGGATTAAATCATATTGAAAGATTCTTGCATCATTTTGGTAACCCTCAATCAAAGCTCAAAATCATTCATGTAGCAGGGACAAACGGTAAAGGATCTACCTGTGCATTCATTGAAAGTATCTTAAGGAATAGTGGATATAATGTAGGATTATATACATCTCCGCATTTAATAAAATTTAATGAAAGAATTAGAATTAATAATATCCCAATCGAAGATGAAGAAATAGTGGATTTTATGATAGATTCAGAATCTATAATCGAGAATACACAATCTACATTTTTTGAAACCACAACAGCAATGGCGTTCAATTATTTTAAAAAAAACAATGTTGATTATGCGATTATTGAAACAGGCTTAGGTGGACGCTTGGATGCAACAAATGTTGTAGACCCAATTCTTACAATTTTGACTCCGATTTCAATGGATCATATGGATATCTTAGGTGGAACCATAGAAGAAATTGCTAGTGAAAAAGCAGGAATTATAAAAAAAGGTATCCCAGTTATCACTGCAAGACAAATAGATAAAGTAATGAGTATTTTAAATGATGTTGCAATAGAAAAAGAGACAAAGATCTTATTTTCCCAGTCAACAAAAACAATAGAGACTACTTTTGATTATACTCGTTTTAAAATTGGGAAAAATGATTATAAAATACCATTGCTTGGTAATCACCAAACACAAAATGCTTCCTTAGCTATTACTGCTATAAAAAACATCTTGCCTAACATTGAAAACCATAAAATTTGTAAAGGATTAGAAAAAACATCATGGCCTGGTCGCTTACAAGTGATATCAAAAAGAATATATTATGACGTTTCACATAATGCCGCTGGTATTAATTTGACATTATCTACAATAAGAAGCCTCTTTCCCAGAAAGAATCTTTATGGAATATTTTGTTTTAAAAAAGATAATAATATTGAAAATATTGCTGAGGTTATTGATAAACAATTCAAAAATATTTTTACTATCAACGATAATAGAGGTTATTTGATTCATAGTGTTGATTTATCAAAAATACTAAAAAATTTCAATATTGAAAGTAAACCTTTGGAATCGATACAAAGTGGTATCAATATAATTAAAAAGTTGAATGACGAAAGTGGAATTACACTAATATTTGGTTCACATTATATAGCGGAAGATATTTCAAATATATCTGAATTATCTTTTGACTCAGCACCAATTTGATGTAAGTTTACTTACCTCTACCATTCGAGCAGAGTTTATTAATTTTAATAATCCAAGAAATTACATGTAGGTCCAAATTATATGAATCTTAACGAGTTACAATCTTTACATATCAAAGAACTAACTAAATTAGCTCAGGAACTTAATATTTCTGATAACATTGTTGGTCTAAACAAGCAAGAGCTTACCGTAAAAATCTTAGAAGCGAATGCAAAGAAAGAAAATGCCTTTTCTGCTCGAGGAGTGCTAGAAGTCATGCAAGATGGCTATGGTTTTCTTCGATCCCCTGATTATAACTATATGCCAGGGCCAGATGATATATATGTTAGCCCTTCCCAAATAAAGAGATTTGGGCTAAAAACAGGTCACTTGATTTCAGGAAAAATAAGACCACCTAAAGCAAAGGAAAGGTTTTATGCTTTATTAAAAGTTGAAACAGTGAATGAGTCTTCAATTGATAAACTAAAAGAAATAATATTATTTGATAATTTTACACCCCTCTACCCAGAAGAAAAATTTAACATAGGAGATAACACAAAAGATTTATCTATGCGTATTATGGATTTAATATCTCCAATTGGGAAAGGGCAAAGAGGGTTAATAGTAGCACAACCTAAAACAGGAAAAACTATATTAATACAAAAGATAGCAAACGCAATTAGTGATAATCACCCAGAAACAAAAAGAATTGTCTTATTAATTGATGAACGCCCTGAAGAAGTGACCGATATGAAACGGAATGTAAATGCTGAGGTTGTTAGTTCAACATTTGATGAGCCTCCTGAACGCCATGTATCTGTTGCGGACATGGTTTTGCAAAAAGCAAAAAGAATGGTTGAATATGGAGATGATGTAGTCATTCTCTTAGATAGTATAACTCGTTTAGCTAGGGCTCATAATGCAGTG
>CEUJ01052815.1_pt1 | contig 14761 bp, 34 predicted proteins | sample 361531 | NCBI WGS metagenome assembly CEUJ01 (sample SAMEA2622842, study PRJEB7988) | marine metagenome | biome: marine biome (ENVO:00000447); feature: marine epipelagic mixed layer (ENVO:xxxxxxxxx); material: "saline water (ENVO:00002010), including plankton (ENVO:xxxxxxxx)" | depth 140 m | reverse complement strand
ATGGCAAAGACTGCCTACGACCGCTCAAAAGAAGAGTTGATGAAGCTGACAAACCTCGATAAATGGCATGTAAAGCAACAGGGCAGCATGCTTGAGTTTGACTGGACCGCTGATGACGGCCAGCCGCTTCACACATACTCAGGACAGCCACCGCTTGATGACGTGAGAGCACAAATGTATGGAACAGGAACAGGCAACCGCATGGGCATCAACCCTGATGCTGTGATGAGAGAAATGTTTGGGTTTGGTCAGAGATACAGCTTTGCTAACAAGCAAGGTATTAACGATCCTATTATCGCTAACGCATTTGCCCGCGAACTATCAAGAGGTATCACAGCACAGATTAAGTCTAAGCGCGCACCAGAAGGCCAGCAAAGCTTTGACTTTGGAGATCAATACAAGGACGTTGATCCAACTATGATCTTGGCAGACGATACAGACTTTGTTGTGTTTTCTGATGTTACCTATCATGGTGGTCCGTTTTCCTCTCAAAGAAGTAGAAGATATCCCAGCATAGGTATCAAGTGGTTGTATCGCATGCGCATTAGTCCTGAGTCTGAGCCAGATGAAGCTGAAATTATCCAAGATATTGCTGCGTATTTAAACGAGCACGAAGAGCTTGTAACCCAAGCAGCCGACAAAGTTATTGGCACGTATGTTGATGGGCTGATGGAGAACATACAAAGACGTAAAGACAAAGTGATGGACAACCAAGAGATACAAGATCTCATCAACAGAGGTATGGATGTTTACGGAAAAATTGAGGCTGATGGTGCTACTGGTGAAGTTGCGAATAGAATAGTCACCATCTTGCAATGGTTTGAAAGCAATTACTCTGACATGGGGGAAGCTGAAAGATATGTGATGGCCACTAAGTTTCTTATTCCAATATCACAAAACAACTTTCGCTCTTACTCCGATATGGGCCAAATTGACAACAATACAGGTGCCCCAGTTATGTTTGGTGAGTTAGCCGCGGCCCAAAGAGAAATGATGGGTGGTCAACCAGTTAATATGCGCCTCGCACAAGGACAGACAATGGCTGGAACTCTTGGAGAACCAAGACCTGCGCAAGAAAGCATGGAAGCACAGATTGATCGCATTGAAAGATTGATTAACAGCCAAGCTAGCTTGGTTGAAGATGTGGATATAAGATTATACAAGATGGAAGTAGATGCTAAAATTTCATCTGATAGATTAAGGAAAACCAAACAACTTCAAGATCAATTAAGAGGGATCACAAACGTCACAACTGTTACATCTGAAGCCTCAAAAGAAACTATTGGTGGAGAATTCGTTAGATTTGGTGTTAAATTCACTCTTAAGGGGCAAGCGTCAAGTCTTACTTTTGCTCAAGAACAGCTAATTCCCACCATGAATTCTATAGATGGTGTGACTGTTGTAAATAGGCCCGGTATAGGCTGGTCCGCTCCCGTTGAAGTGACACCTGGGAAAAAGCTTTCCGAAATTCAATCCTTGCAAGAGTACGGTTTTGGTGGCGGTGTTGCCAGCAACCTGGGTGCACAGAGATATACACATGGCAAAGAAACAAAAACTCCACGACCTCAATTACAAACAATATTAGATGACTGGGCAGAGGGCTCCGTTATGATGTATGACGCTCCCACTGATACCACGGACATGCGCTACCATGTTATGATACCAGTGGAAGAATTGGAACCGTATATATCTAGAGAATACAGGGGCGATATGAATGACTTTAGAGGCAGATACCAAGAATTTATTAGAAATGGCGCCAGGGCCCCAGTGTTTCTGGCGATTGGAAGAAATGGGAGAATTAAAATTACAGGCAACGAAGATCTCGTTTGGTTTGCTAAAAAATCAGGACTATCTGAGTTACCAGTATTTTTAAGTTATCAAAAACAAGTTTAACGAAATACATACTATATGGCTAATAAAATAAAACTATTACTAAGAATATTATTCATGGCAGCCGTAGGTTTGTTTTTGGGTACAACGACAACCCACCAAATAACAAAGATGTATTCCGCTCCCACACATGAAGAACTAACTAGCAAGGACAATAATTCAAAACATTTTCTAATCAGCAACCAGAAGAGAATTATAGAAAGATCTCGCCAAAGTGCGGTAAGGGTCATGTCATACTCAGCTGACTCAGGTGGCTTAGCTTCATCCAGTGGCACTTACGTAAGGTTGAAAAACAATTATTTTATTATAACCACAAATCATGGCATTGTTGGTGACTGTGCATCAACGAAAGTAATGGCTGACAGTCAGATGTATGACTGCATAAGTTTCATTGAGAGAAACGATGAAGTTGACTACGCATTGATACAAATCAATAGAATTGATCATAGGCGACCGATCAGGATCCCGAGCGGTGTTGCCAATACAAAACGTGATTGGATCGATGCCTTGGCAATAATGTCAAAAACATACTACACAGGGTTCCCTAATAGTCTAGGTCCACTAACAATAGATGGTAAAGTGATGGGATATAGCCCAGATGACTATATCTATATAAACTCATATGCGTGGTCTGGCTCTTCAGGTTCTGGTGTTTTTTCTCAAAAGGGCGATTACATTGGGTATGTATTAGCCATTGATGTGGGTCCTGGTTTCGAGGGCCCTACGATATTAGAAAACGTAGTTTTAGTTGTGCCGGCCTATAGAATAAATTGGACATCAGTTTTCGCAGCCCCCCAGATTGTGCCGGAAGCAGAAGACACAGCTAATTATAACGAAACAAATAGCGAGGATTAAAACATGCCCACAGATAAAAAGCAAGAATGTTACAGAGGCATTTTGTTTAAATTAAGCAGAATAGAAGATCAGATAAACAAAATGTCACAAGGTGTTTCCGAATTAAAACAAAAATTTTCTGCACAACTAGATCCCGATGAGGAATTTTGTCCTGACTTATTAGAATCAGAGACTGCACTTTTAGAATCAATTGAACAAATATGCTTAGATACCCTACTCGATAGAGAGCCTGAAGGGGACGCATAATGAGCGAAATTGCTGAGATGGTGGACACAACCACCGATCTTGAGGATCTAAAACCAAAAAAACCCAGTAATCGAGCGCCCCAAGGAATCAGAACTTTTACTGTGTGTCGGCAGCACGATGAATCAGGTGTGTCGGGTGAAGGAGTAGTAATTGAAGGTGTTACTTTTGCCACCGGCCATACTGTTATCCACTGGTTAACGCCGGCCCCACGTGGTTCTATTGCATTTTTTGATGCATTTGATGATTTCCTAAAAATCCATATAAAACCACACCCAACAAATAAGACAATTATTACGTTTGAAGATGGCGAGCAAACTATTTATGACGGAGGGTAATTCATGACTTACAAATTTAGAAATCCGTTTATGCCTCGTCAAGCAGACGGGGCAGGCTTAAAGTATAGACAATATGATATTTATCTTGAGAGTGTCCCCGGTGCCCCATATGGTGATGCTTCACCAAACCCTTATGGCCTTTCATCGTCTGCCTGGACCACCGGCATTTCAGGTGCAGACACTAGCATAAGTCGCTCCATTACTGGCTCAAAAACCACTTTTGTTTATCGAGGCTATTTTAAGCCTGATCAAACATCAAATTCGTGGCAGTTTAGGGTTCGATCTAATGATGGTTCATGGTTGTGGATCGATAACGATGCAACAGGTTCAACAATTAGTTTGAATGTAAACAACGCAATAGTTAAAAATGGTGGTTTTCACACAAATGTAGAAGTTACGAGTGCCAATCTTACATTATCAAAGTCTGCTGGTGATGGCACCGATCTTTATTATGCAATTGCTTTGGTGGGAGGCAATGACCCCGGCGGTGGCTCGTTAAGACTACAATTCAGGCGCGATGGCGGTTCCTGGCAAACAGATGGCACGGGATATTATTTTCACGACACGAGATTTTCTGATGGGTTCGATGGCAACTCATAAACTATGTAATATGGAGATTGATAATGAGTTATAAGTTTTCAACAGGTAGCGTTCGCCGCGGCGATGTATATTACGAAGATGATCGCGAAGGTGAACCAACATATATTGATTTCGGCCAGGACACTATAACACTCCGGCCAAGTGGTTCGCAAATATTGCATGCGCAGGCTGATGCAGTCGGCATTGGCACGACCTCTCCTTCTGAATTACTCTCTATTAATGCTCAAGCAGATGGCGATGAGTGCTTCATTCAATTTCAGGAAGCCGGCTCAGACCGAGCAAAGATTGGTATCAACACTTCGAATAACTTAGTATTTCATCAGCAGTATGTAAATAAGCATATTGTATTCAAGGTAAATGATCAGGGAGTAACCCGAGAAGGTTTAAGATTAAACGGCGCTGTCCCAGAAGTGGTAATCAACGAACAGCACGGCGTTAGCGGCGACGACTCTTTGATAGATTTCAGAGTGGAATCTGAAAATAACACTCACATGTTGTTTGTCAGCGGCGGGGCTGATAGGATCGGTATTAACACGGACTCCCCCGATCACACACTATCAGTCGCCGGAGATATATCGGCCTCGGTAAATATTTCAGCATCTGCTTTCTATGGTGATGGCTCAAACCTGACTGGTATCAGTGGCGGTGGCGGTGGCTCGCCCGCAGGAGCAGACACACAAATACAATTTAATGACGGCGGAGCAAACTTTGGCGCAAGCTCAAATTTAACTTGGGACGACACTACTCTTACTGTAGGAAGTAACAGCACAGACTCAATTTTAAAAATACAAACGACAGACGATAGCTCAACCGCCGGCCCAGTATTTGAGTTGACAAGGCTGAGTGCATCACCCGCAGACTCAGATTACTTAGGTCAACTAAAGTTTGTTGGTAAGGATGATGGAAATGGCGTAGTAACTTATGCGAAGATAACTGGAAAAATATCTGACGCCTCTAATAACAGCGAAGATGGCATCATAGAGTTTTCCAATATAAAGAATGGTTCACAAACAGTTACCGCTCGACTCAGATCAGACTCGCTGCAATTATTAAATGGCACCAATCTCTCCGTCGATGGAACTATCACAGGTAAAATGATGCACATGACACACCATCGATATAATGATGGCTCGGGAACTGGCAAGGAGTATATCCCGTGGGCTGGAACATCTGAGCAAAATAGCCCTAGTTGGATCACTCAAGGTGTTGCTCCTTACAATGGTAGATTATTAAAGGTCTTAATCCGTTCTAGCAAGGCCAATCCAACTATGGGCAATACTATTGTTGGTGTGCACATTGGGACAGATGGTAGCACCGTGGTCAATTCAACAGCCGAGGAAACTGTAACAGTTAATGTAAGTAATGCAAACATTTCATATACTTTTAACTTTGCAAATGCAAATCACTTTGCGGCTGGTGATGTTATCGGTGTCAGTGTTGATCCCACGGGCCCACACGGGAATGTAAATGTTACATGTGTGTGGGAATATGATATTACATAATGGGGACTATTTATAACATGGACAAATGGCAAACATTGATCAACGAAGGTCGTAAAAAACGAAAAAGAAGAGAGCCTACCCCCTTCAAAAGTAAGGCTCAGAAACGATATAAAAAACAACGTCGCAAGAATGATATATATTCAACAATTGCTGGGCACAAAAACTTGTCCAGTGGTGCACCATACAATAAAAAAACAAAGAGAGCTGGAACTAGCCGACTTCGTTTTGAGGAAGAGGTTGGAGCAGACAGCTTTGAAAAAAATGACGAACTAGAACCACAGTTTTGGCTGCACGATAGATTATATCCTAACATATCACGTCGATTAACTAAGATTGCAAATGATTTTATCGATAATCTTGAGATTGAAGTTGAAATAGAAGACATTAGATTCACTGGCTCGCTTGCCAATTACAACTGGTCAAAATACTCTGACGTAGACCTTCACATTGTTGTAGACTTTGATAAAATTGATGAGGATACTGAACTAGTAAAATCATTTTTTGATGCAGTTAGAATGAAATGGAACGATACCCACAATATCAAGATATACGGCTATGAGGTTGAGATATATGTGGAAAATGTCGGAGATGTCCACAAGTCTTCGGGCATTTATTCTATCACCAACGCATCTTGGGTAGTTGAACCAGATTCAACGGCTGTTAATTTTAGTATGAGTTGTGCTAGAAAAAAGAGCGACGACATAGAAACACAAATCAATCTGCTTCAGCATGTTCTTGACAGTGGAAAATACGAATCAGTATTAAAGAGTGTTGAAAGACTGAAAGATAAAATTAGACGCATGCGGAGAGCAGGCCTGGATAGTCCAGCACAAGAATTTTCTCCTGAAAATATAGCGTTTAAAATTTTAAGAAGAGAAGAAGCACTACAAAAATTAAACGATATGAAGTATGATGCATATGATAGGCTAATGAGTGTTAAATGAAGTTTGACGAAATAAATGAAAAATCTAAAATTTACCCAGGCGAGTATCTATTATATGAGCCCACTATGGAAATAGTGCTTTGTGGTGCGTTTAATTGGGAGAAAGACATGATAAGGTGTTTATCTAAGGGACAACTACTGGAAGATAAGGTTTCTCATTTTAAAAAGATAAGGCTAACTGCTAAAGAACATAATTCTAGAAAGCACACAAACTGTAAAGGGTGCTCATCATTCAAATAATGGAAGTAACGTGGAAGATTTAAAACAACAAATTATTAATTTTTGTAATATTCAAATGTCGATAGTCGATGAGAGAGAAACCAAACTAAGAAAAGAAATCTTGGATTGCAAAATACAGAGAGAGTTTTTGACTAGCATCCTTTCTAGCATTTACGAAACCACGCACAATACTCCACCTACCAACGAGGACAATTAACTATGTATAAGGGTTTGCTCGTTGGCTTGTTTGCTGAGAATAAAATAGCAATTGAAAAATTTGCATCAAATGTTTATATGAATTATTTATATGCCGAAACAATTGAAGAACTTATTGAAGCAGAGAGGGAATTAGATATAGCCAAGAAAATAGAAGCAACTGAATCAGACATAAAAAATCTTGAAGACAAAGTAAAGTTTTTAGAATCAGTTGTAAGCCTCGCAACACAAAATTACGAAAGTTTCCAACAAGAAGAAGATTTGGACAAACCTCAACAAAACTATGACTAAGATTTATATTTATTGTTTATTTGATAAGTTTGAAAACTTTTTAGGTGTTTACTCATCCCTGAGAGCAGTCCATAGGGACGCACTTAGAGTCTGTAACAAAGGAGCCTCAAAAGTTTATATGACCTCAATTAGTCCACCCGAGCCGTGCTCTCTCAAGTTGTTGAGAAACACGCTAAAAGGCAAATGCGACTATGAAGTAAAATATCAAAGCGACACAGAGTTTGTAAAAATATATAAAACCAAACTAAAAGAGTAAAAATGTATTATAAAGTATATGGAATCACTGACTGCCCCTCTTGTTTGAGGGCGTGCGCCGATCTAATGGAGCGTGATCATGAATATGTTTTTATTGAAACTGATTTCTCAAAAACCTATCGAGATCATATAAAAAAGAAATATAAATGGTCGACATTTCCTATTATTATTCAGTGTAGTGAACATGAAAATGTCATTATTGGTGGCTATGAACAACTGCAAGAACATTTGTAGAGAAATTACCATCCACAGCCTCATATTTACTATATGGGCAACAGATTTAAAAAGGGCGATTTAATTAGATGGGTTACTGGTCATAGTGTTTATGAAGCACACAATGAGTTTCTTGTGGGATCCACACCGATTTATAGTTATGGAATTATAATGGAGGTGTCTGAAATTAATCCTGAAGCAATTATTGTTAATTCATGTGTTAAGAGTTGCCCTGTAACTCTTATAATTCTTGATGGCGCCGAAGAAAATATTGAAGTGTTAAGCACCGGAGGGGTGAAGAATGGCAAGTAGACATTTTAGTGGTGAAAAATTAGATAAACAGACCACCATCAAAAAAGTCAGTCAATATGTTGTTGGTATTTTTGACGGTCGATTTTGTGTCAAGTTTGATAGTGATGACGGTGGCACGGTCCTGAATGTTTATCTTGAAGTCGAACAACCGTCCCAACCACTTACAGGATTGCAACAAGATGCATTCAAGCACTCTAAGTGGCACGGCTGGCGCTATGTGGTTACAAAAGTGCCGCCTGGATATATTGATGCTATTCTCGAAGCACCAGAGCGCTCCGACTACTGACATTTCCTTGACAACTAATTGCTTGCATAACACTGTGAGTGTGCTATATTAGTGGTGTAGGAGAAAGTATGGCTAAAGTTAAAGTTGGCGATCTTGTTTGCATGTATCGCCGCAAGAATAAAGGAATGGGTATCGTGCTGGAGCACGCGGGAGATCTCATTGAGAGAGCAGAAGCAGGTGTGACGTTTGACGAGTTTATGGAAGCTCTTGATGCGTTTGGTAGTAAGTATGATGCGCGTGCCGCATATCGCAGAAAACTCAGAGAGCACGCAAAGCACCCTGATTTGATTACCACATGCATGATTTACAATGCAAGTTGGGCGAAGAAACCCAAAAAAGAGTTTGTAAGAGTGCGATGGTTTGAACAGCCTTCAATGTATGAGACTAATCAAACTAAAGAAATCGAAGAATGGTGTCCGATTGATTGGTTGCGAAAGGTAAAGTGATATAGTTATTATGTGGACGATTTTCAGATACATCCCCGCTACCGCGTGGGCGACTTTGTGCGGTGTATTCATGTTTATTACAACTATCACTATTACTATGCTTGGCACAATGACGACAAGGATTTAGAGGATGAGCACTTTGGTATCGTTGTTGATATTGATTATGCTTGTTGGGACGGCTATGAAGATGACTTTGACATTCTCTACGTTGTGCATTGCACAGATGGAGTCAGGCGCTTTTTTTCAGAGGATGAGGTTTGCAAAGTGTCTTGACATTTCGCTCACAAAAAACATAAAGAAAGTTGTTGACAAGCAACATCACATCGGATAGAATATGTATATGCTTGAGTGGTGGAATAGGTAGACACAACAGACTTAAAATCTGTCGCCCATCTGGGCGTGCGGGTTCGATTCCCGCCTCAAGCACCATTTTAAGGAGAGTAAAAAACAATGAGAGCAGGACAAGTAAAGGCGTGGCTCGACCAAGGCCCCGCAGTATTGCTAGAACAATGTGATGTTGAAGGCGAATCAATCGCGATTGAAGAGGTTGATGATGTGGTTCCGACCACGGAAAAGGGCTGGGTGATTCACTTGCTTCAAACCGGTGAGTTGCTTACGGTTCACGAAGAAACACTTCACAATGGAGAGGAGCATGTCTGATGTGGAAGCTATTAATATTGCAGAAGGCTATACAGAGCCTGAGAAACCAGAACAATACTATGAAGCGTGGCAGCATCTTATTGACACTGGCTTGGCTTGGAGATTGCAGGGTTGGTTTGGTAGGCACGCGATGCATCTGATTGAAGAAGGTCTTTGCAAGCCATCCCGATACCCAAAAGAGAAGTTCCACAAGTTTTAATTAAGAATCGGGTCGTTAGCTCAACGGCAGAGCACTTGGCTTTTAACCAATAGGTTCTGGGTTCGAATCCCAGACGACCCACCACTTTAAGGAGATAGATAATATGCAAGACTATGAAGTACCAATGGATTGTTTCAAGACATGTTATACGGCATCCGGCTCAACAGAAGAGATTGAGCAAGCATGTGAAGTATATAAAACAAAATATCCATACATGCAATATGGAACACGTCGAATTGAAAAAACAGACGACAGAATTGTTCTTGTTAGGTGGACTAACAAAGAGGATCTTATGGCAGCATGTATCCATACTCCGGTTGAAGATCCATTGGGGCCAGAAAACAACAAAAAGATTGAGAAGTCAGAACAGAAGGGAGCAGATCATACGGTGTTCCAAGTAACTAACAAATTTTAAAAACACGGGCCTTTAGTTCAGTTGGTCAGAGCACCCCGCTCATAACGGGATAGTCCTGGGTTCGAGCCCCAGAGGGCCCACCATCTAATAAGAGAATAATATGAAACTACTAACTACATTTCTACTGGTTGGAACAGTGGATTCGAGAGATGACTTCTTCGCCACGGTTGAAATTAACATGAACCCAGCGACCCAACAAGCTGGGCATGCTGTGCTGCCTTTGCATGCTTTTCCGTGTGTAGTAAAAGAAGGCGACACTTTCTACATTTTAAAGTTGACAGAAGAATCTGTACCTGTTATTATATGTAAAGATCCTCAAGGAGATAGCAAAACAAATGATGGAGAACAATGAGATGATTTATACTGCCATTTTTCAAGGCCCACAAGGACAGCTAAGTTGCTCAAGATATACTGGAGTTATAGATAGAAAAGCGGCGTGGTTAGCTGCCGCAAAAATGGGCGGTAGCAATAACATGTGCTTGATAGCCTTGGTGCCTGGTGACCACCCAGTTTATTTTTACGATAATTTTGTCAATGATAATGCAAAGTCAGAATCAACACGCAAAAGCACCAACGAGCCGATTGATGTATATGACAATGTTTTTGAAATGACATAGACCAATCAATGCATCTGTAACTCAGTGGATAGAGTATCGGCCTTCTAAGCCGAGAGTCGTAGGTTCGAATCCTACCAGATGTGCCACTTTAGGAGACAGCTTACTCGGACATAAACTAGAGTCAATCGACCGGACGCCACAAGTTAACCCCAGCCCACGCGCCTATAGCTCAGGGGTTAGAGCGTTGTTCTTATAAAGCAGGTGTCGCGGGTTCAAATCCCGCTAGGCGCACCATTTACAACCCAAAGGAGAAAAACATAAATGGGATACCATGACCGTAACCTTTATGAAACAAGGTGGAGCAACAAATCAAACGAGAAAGAAGAGACCGAGAATCCAAAGATTAAGATTATCTCGCCCCAAAAAAAGCTGATTGATATTCAAAAGATTTTGAACGACGCTCGCGAAGCACCACCATCAATGTATGAACTCCACACCGCAATCCAGAGTATCTTAGACGATGAATAAATTTAGAAGTAAATTAAACCAACAAGTTGTTTGCGCCGATGGGTTCAAAATGAGCGTGCAAGCCCACGATGGCGCATACTGTTCACCACGCATCGACAATGCAGAAAGTTATGATGAAGTCGAAGTCGGTTTCCCGTCATCGGAAGAGCCGCTTTTGATGGATTGGTGCGAGGACAAAGAAGATCCAACAGGCACAGTTTATGGCTACGTTCCAACACAAGTGGTAACAAATGTTATCGCGAAGCACGGCGGCATGGTCGAAGGGGAGGTTCCAGCAGGTGTTCCGATGTTGAGGGCATCCAGCCGATAGCCCGATCCGCGATTTTTTCCTTCGCCCAAAATTTTCCTTTCTTGACAACCACATGACATCGCACGACTTGACAACTCCAATGCAATAAGGTATATTATAGTTATGAAAATGACAATCGTTATAGACTCGGATGACATTAATGGCATTGAGGACGCATACAAAATGGTTCGTATCATGTATACGAAGTATGTTGGCGTCCCTTATGGCGCTGGCAACAAGTCGTTTGGCAAGATTGAATATATCAAAGCACTTCGCAAGTTTGGCAGGCAAGCTGTGGAAAGGTATAAAACTGACGAACTCTTTGACATTGAGGATATTGCATCGCTACGCTTCACTAAGACATTTGCGGACGAAATCTGGAGAGATAAAGGTGATTAATCCATACGATAACGTACATGTGACCGACAACTTTAATGTACTCAAGTTGTGGAAAGAAGGAAAAAATGCGCGTAATCACCATCATACCTTGATGGCACTTGATGGTGAGTTGCTATCATATCATCGCAAGATTGGTCACCGCACCGATGCTGGTGTATGTGTTGTGGCGGACCTTGACCTCAACGATGTTCCGTTAAGCTATGAACACAATATCAAAGCTACGCTTGCACACATCGAACTTGCAAAAAGGTTTGCAGACACAATATTCCACCAGTTGGTTTCCGAATGTTCTCCACTATTTAGAGATGAGGTGCCATTCTAATGTCGAAAGAATATGATGACAACGTTGTTGATCTCGCTGCTTTTCGCAAGCAGAAGGAAGAAGAAGAAGAAGAAGCTGAAAAGGCTCGCATCCAGCAAGAAGTTGATAACGAAGAAGAAATACAATACATGCGCTATCTTCTTGGGAATATAATGGATCAGTTGGGTGACCCAACAAAAACTGGAACGCTTTTTTATGTTCCAATGAGTGACGAAGAATATTATAATCATTATACTTTTGAATCAGGCTATAACGATGAGGGATACTATGAAAGCACTTGGGAATGGGATGGGCCCTCAACAGATGAGTTTTATTATGACATATATAACAAAGAAAACTTAGAAGATGATGAAGAAGATATTTAATAGCGGTGACTTTGTTCGCATCAAAGAAGGGACACATGATGAGCGTATGCCTACGTCAAGAATGGGACACCTTATAGAAAGAAATATCACGATTCAATATTGGGGCAAAGACAAAGACAAGAGACAACCAAAACAGTGGAAGGTTCTCATGACAAACGGTGTTGTGTTAAGATTTCATGAAATGTTTATGGAGCATGTTGAATGAAAAAAATAAACAAAGGCGACCTTGTGAGGTATCACAAATGGTATGGTATTGTAACTGCGACACAGGGACCGAAACTAAAAAAAGGTGTAGAAGTCATGGTAAAATGGAACGGCGAGCAACATAACTCTTGGGAGGCTGTAGATTTATTGGAGGTCATTAGTGAACGTAGGTGACAGAGTTACAAGAGCGTCTGTGCTTAGAGTGGAAAACCCCGTAGGATCTGTTGTCAAAATAACACTTGACTATGTGATTGTAAAGTGGGATAATATAAATGGCCAGTGGCATTATACACATGAGCAAGCAAAAAAGCTGGAGAGAATCAATGAAGGTGGGTGATTTGGTGCTAAACATTAATGAGCCTGAACACGGTATTGGGATTGTGCTGGAAACTGATCTTAATATGTGGGGCCAGCCCCAAGAGCCCGCAGGCGTCAAAGTTCTGTGGAGACACCCTATATGGCTGAGTGAAGATGGTGGTTCTATTATGTATCAGGATGAAATAAGAGTGATTAGTGAAAGTAGGTGATTTGGTAAGTTGGGAAAGTGTTTTGAACGATAGCATGGATTATCACACCAAATCCTACGGGCTTGTATTACAGATTTCAAAGACCGGTCACAAAACAAAGTCTGCACAAGTTTTATTCGCCGGCGGAGAAACGGTGTGGTTTGATACGCAAGTTCTTGAGGTCGTTAGTGCGAGTCGGTGATCTAATCTCATTCAAGCCAAAATCTTTTGGAGAAGATGACTGGTCAAACCCTTGCATTGTGTTGGATGCTTATGTCAATGACGATAGGCGTGCAGGCGGCTGGAAAGATACTATTTGGATTGTTTGGTGTGACGGCGGGAAGTTTTTGGTAAACCCAAGACTTGATGATATAATCTACTTGACATCTTCTTCACATTTGAAAGGTTGACTAATGATATTGACGATGCTATATTATATGTATGACAGGAGAACACTAATGGGTAAAACAGCTATGATGATTGGACGCAATAGATTTGCGATGGCTTTGGTCGCGGTGGATGCCGTGTGTTGGGGCGCACTGCTTTTCTTTGGTATTCATTTTTTTACATGTGGAGCATAAAATGGTCACTGAGTATGTAGTAATGGTCGGTCTTGGGTTCCTGATCGGCATGATTGTAACAATGGGGTTGATGTGAAACCTATCGAAGTATCAATACCACCGGCACTTTTCAGAAATGCTGATGGAATCTGTTATGCAATCGCTGGTTCTGCGTGGGTTGAAGTCCCACCAGAAACAACTTTTGATGAACTGCACAAATACATGACCTATAAGCCCCGTGAAATCAAGCGTCCTGCCGGAGAAAAGGTATGGAAGGTTGAGGGTAGCAAAGGAAATATTTATACAGTCAAGCTATCTGACGGTGCATATTCTTGCACCTGTCCTGGGTTTAGTTATCGGCGCAAATGTCGCCACATTGAGGGAGTAAAATGAAGTTTTTAACTTTACTATTTTTAGTCGGGTGTTCTGCTAACAGAGCAAAACTAAACGGAACAGTTGTAGACGATCAAATGTATTTTGATAGAATGGTCTTGGTTGAGATTACGAACGCACCGGGCGCGTTTACTTGGGTCAAGCTAAATAAAAAACAACTTAAACATGTTAAAAATGGAGACAAAGTTGTATTTTATGTGAAAACAGCAAAGGTGGAATATGAAACACAATAAAAAAACATTCAAAGATGATATTGAGGCAGCCGAAAAAAATGTTCTCATCGTCAGTTGGATTGGAATCTTATCAGCATTGGGTATGATTGCCTATGCGATCTGGAGTTTTTAATGAAAGTAAATGATTTGGTAATGTGGAATGGCCATCCGACCCTCATTACAGAACTTTATGAAAGTAAGATGTGGCGCACCGCAGAGCGCGGGAAGGCTGTCAGCTTCAAAGATATTGAGCCTGAACCCTTCGCCCGTATATTGTTCAAGGGCACATTACGCGGTGTGCCGTTGACTGACCTGAAGCCGATTGATGAAGCTCGGTGATTTGATTAAAGTTAGATACCGTGAAGAAGAGGACTGGACAAGTCCATTCCATGGTATTGTGTTTCAAACGCCTGATTGTGGTCAGGACTGTGTTTGGCAAATGTGGTGCTTTGAGAGAGCAAGAGTGCATATTATTAGCCCTTCGGTGGATAAAATCGAAGTTGTCAGCGAGGCTTGACATTTCCTTGACAAACAAACCATTGA
>CEUJ01022034.1_pt1 | contig 14763 bp, 7 predicted proteins | sample 361531 | NCBI WGS metagenome assembly CEUJ01 (sample SAMEA2622842, study PRJEB7988) | marine metagenome | biome: marine biome (ENVO:00000447); feature: marine epipelagic mixed layer (ENVO:xxxxxxxxx); material: "saline water (ENVO:00002010), including plankton (ENVO:xxxxxxxx)" | depth 140 m | reverse complement strand
TAGGTAGACACAGTGTCATCAAATAGACCCTCTTTCCCTGCATTCTTCTTCCTTTTCTGTGCATTTCGTTTGTCAAGAGATCTCTCCTTAGAACGAGCTTCTTCATAAACACCAAACTGATAGTTGCTCATTTCAATATACTCAATTTGAAAGTCTCCTTGGTCTGGCTTATATTCTGGCATTAGCTGTTCTTGTGCACTTCTATAGTATGAAGTTAAACCTAATATTCTTCTCTGGAACATGTCTTTATTCTTCAGATCATCAGTTTTTTCATCAATGAAAAAACTTTTGAAGTCATCCAGACTATCAGGAAGAGCTTTATGCAAATCAACGCGTGCATTAGATTCAACCTCAATACCGTTCTTATTGAGTAGCTTCGTTATACTAGCAATAAAGTCGTTATTAAACTTAGTATCATTTACATATGCCATGTCCTTGTGCTTAACACCTGCATAGTTACCCTTAGCGTCAGCTTTGTCCACAAATGCAAAAGGATTCCTTGTGATGACCAGTGTGCTATTACCGGGTTTATAGTCAATATAGTCAATATATTTACTGCCATGGAGCAACTTTGTCATGTTCTCGTTATTGTATTTCTTGCTGGTAGTAATGTTCAACTTAAGTGTCCATGTTGTTATATAGCCTCTAAGAATATTATACAGAATAGCAATCTCATTCGGATAGTTAATAATAGGTGTTCCTGATAACAGTATAACTCTACAATTTTCGGCGCTCATCAAAAATTCATATAGTCTCATTGCCAATGACTCAGGTTTGTTTAGTTTGTTTACAATCCTACTAATGAAGTTATGTGCTTCATCAATGATGACTACTCGGTTACTAAAAGGATTGACCGTCACGGACGATCCATCGCTATCTACTCTCTGGGTCAATTTTTCAAGATGAGAGAATCTTAGTCCATTATAACTAATGAACTGATATTTATGGCTGATCATCTGGTCTAGCTGTGCATCCAAACTTTGCTTCTGTTCTTGGTCTAATGATTCAAAGTTAGATGGCTGCTTAACATCAACCATCCATGCCCCACCTTGTTTGCGTATGTAGTCAATTGATATAAGAAGTGTGTCAGAGAGAAGTTTAAGTAATTCAGGATTATTACCTACTTGGACAAATTCCCAAAACTGATTCTTTTTATATAGCTCATCACCACATTTTTTAAGTTCTTCGATATAGTTCATTCGTAGTGAAGCGGGCGTCATAACTAATATTTGTTGTTGTGATTTCATTCCCTCGGCAATCGCAATGGACGCACACGTTTTTCCAGCTCCTAAACCGTGATATAGAAGTAGACCGCGATAAGGTGTGAACATATTGATATAGTCCCTAACAATCTTCTGATTTGTAAGAAGACCGAATTGTTGCGAATTTCTTGTTTCACATGTTACTGTTCCTTCTAATTCTTCCAGTTCTTTAGCATAAGGTTGAAGTAGTCTATTGATGAAGTTAGTAAAGGCTTCGCGATTATTCATATAATAAGTGGAGCTTGTTAGTAGGACATTTGGTTGCGGCTTGGGAAGTCGTGAAGCGATAATATCTGGACCTAGTTGAACAGTGCTAGCAGGATCAAAGGAAGGTTTTGAGAAGTCAGGTGCTTTGGTAGTTCTTGGTTTTGCTATAGATGCTATAGACGCTGTCTGACTAATTGTCCCCTTCTTGATAGCAATCTGTTTTGCAGGCCTCAACTTAAGTTTTCCAATTTTTTTGCTAGAAGAAATTTGCGACTCCTCGGGTGGAGCAGCGACGGGCTTATCTGTAGCAATTTTAATTTTCATTGGAGGCTTCTTGCTTTTTTTGGGGGCTGTAGTATCTTCAGCTGGAACTGGTAGTTTTTCTGATTCTAATGTCTCCATGACACTTGATATTGCTGCGCTCTCAGGATTGACTGTTCTATCGGCTGTTAGAAATGAAGATGGTGGTTTTATAACTGGCGCACTATCTTTAATTCCTTGTATTCTTTGTGCTATTGATGACCTATCAAATTTTTTTCCTTGCTTGTCTACACCTTCTTTGCGTCTATCATTAACTTTTGTCTGTATCTTAATTTTTTGAGCCTTTTCTGGAACAGGAACCTTAATTTCTACTGTCTCTTTTATCTCAGGACTCGGTTTTTCTTCCAAATTATATTTGCTAAAAATAGATGACATTTATATAAAATCATTACATAAAAAACTTCTAATTATTTTTAATTGATACATTTTAATGCACCTTCACAAGCCTCCTGTTCGGCCTTTTTCTTTATTTTGTGTTGTCCGATGCCTAGCAGAATTAATACCTTTTCATTTTCTTCCATATACTGGTGAACTGCATGGAAACTATTAAAGTCACTCCAGTTAAGAGCTGACTCGCGTTGGCATTCGTATATCGCTTGACCAAGACATAGATAAACACCCATCTGATATCCTGTCTCGGGATCAGAGGATATCTCAACATATTCCGGTGTCGTCTTAAATTCTTTTTGTATCTTCACTTGCAGAATATTCTTGTAATTGTCGTCGTTCTTAATCAGCGCCGTCCAATCTATATGCTGTTCAAATATGTTTTCAATGAATATCTGAGCAATCTGGAAGCCAGGACCTGTTACAAATACATTATCAAACCATCTGTCGTCATCATGAATAGAAATCTTATTAAAATCAAGAAACAATGCACCAATGAAAGCTTCAAACAGACAACCAAGCTTCTTCAAATTTGTTCTTATCTTTTTTTCCTCAGCATGACGTGAAAGGACCAGCCACTTGTTTAGTCTCATATCGTATGCAAGTTTGCCAATAGATTCATTTTTCACAACTGCAATCTTCTTTTCCGTCATAAAACCTTCATTTTCTTTAGGAAATCGTCTATAAAGATAGTATTTGGTAATACATTCTAACACACCGTCCCCTAGAAACTCAAGACGTTCATTTGACTTTGTTCTAAGTGACATGACACCATCGGGTTTATCTGCGATAGTAATACCAAGACTAGTGTTTTCAAGATGCGGACGTTTGGTATATGAGCTATGCACAAAAGCACGCTTATACAAGTCAAGATTATGTACCTTTCCGGGAACCCCATAACGTTGTAGAATAGATTGAACTTCGCTCAATGTAATCTCCTGATTATTCGGATTATACGGATTGAAAAGCAAGCCATTTTCACTTTTAACAATATCGTCATCGTTCATTATTGATTTAGCAGAATCAGCCATTACAATAATTAAGGAGAATTGTTTATATCCATTCAAAAAATAAAATATTTAAACATATTATAAATGGTCGGATATATGTCTGGAAGTAAGGCTGCCCGTAATACGGCTGCTATCACTAATCGCTGCCAGGGCGGTGGCAACAAATTATCTGGTTTAGCCCCATCTGTTGATAGATTAGCTGCTAACTTGTCTGCATACAACCGTGCTGTACACGAGACTCCTACTCGCAGAGCTTTTGTGCTTGGTAGGACTATCATGGGGGCAGCCAACAACCCTTGCGCCAAACCTGGCTGCAAGTGCGATGCTTTCCTCAACAGCAAGCCTTGTCAGAACAACAATGCATGTGGAATGGCTTTCCCACTTAACCAGAACCCCGCTAACAGTGGTGTATACCCTACTCGCTGGGCTGGAAACAGCGGCTACGTTGCTAAGTAAGCAAATATAACCACTTAGTTTACAAATTACATTACTTAAACAATCTAAAGTAATGTAATTAATAAATGTATTAATGATCATAGATATTGATTATAGGGAGAAAATGTTACATGACTATTGTAATAATATAAAACAACAAAAGGATGATATTAGTATTACATCAAGCAATCTCTCTATTGGAGACATTATTATAAAGGATGGGGACAAAGAACTTATTATCTTTGAGAGAAAAAATATAGCAGATTTAGCTAGTAGTATTCAGGATGGAAGATATAATGAACAGTCTCTAAGACTAAATAGTCATGATTTACCGAATCATAATATAGTTTATCTAATAGAAGGCAACCTAGAAGGATTTAAACAAAGGTTTGGCAGAATAGATAAATCTGCACTGTATTCGTCTTTAGTTAGTTTACAATATTTTAAAGGATTTTCAGTCATCAGGACCTTCTCCATAAAAGAGAGTGCGGAAGTTATAACACGTTATGCAGTGAAGCTGAGCAAAAATACAAAAAATCAACCATACTATATATCAGGCAACCAACAAGTGAATCCTGAAACAAATATAATGAATGAAAAATATTGTGACGTTGTTCAGAAAGTAAAGAAGGATAATGTCAATAACGACAATATCCATAATATCTGGCTATCACAAATTCCTAACGTAAGCAATAAAATAGCGGATGCGATTCTCACTATACATAAGTCAATATGGAGTCTAAAATCTAGTTTAGAGCAAGATCCAAACTGTCTTGATAGTATCACTACAGAAACGGAGAAAGGTCAGAAAAGAAAGATCAACAAAACCGCAATTACAAATATAAAAACGTTTCTTTTAGTAAATAATGAATAAAGAATAAAGTATTTATATAAATAAATTATATAATGAGAGACGATGATACTACTTTAGTTAACTCTATTCTATTCGTAGGTGTATTAATATCTTTAGCTTTACTATTTTACTACATCAAGCTGAACAATGACAAGGTTGTAGAAGGTTTAGAAAGTAAAATAAAAGAAAAGGAAAACAGTGAGGACAATGCAGAGCTTCAGGCTGAAAAGGTCAAGTCTTTGCTGAAAGACGTAAAGAGCCAACTGAATATTGACAAAAACATATATGAGTATGAAGATATAGTGGAGGACCTGAAAGATTTAGTAAATGCAAACATAATGAGCACGATTCTAAACGGCAAAAACGACCTGATGAATGCAGATTTAACAAAAGGAAAGGCTATGAACAATATTAAAGAAATAAATGAACTTGGTAAATTCAACAATATTTTAGACGGAGTTAATGGATTTTTACAAAAAAACTAGTTATTCATAATATAATCAGTATATAAATTATATTATGCCAGTGATTATAAATGGTAATTCAATAGATGGTGTCCTAGAGGCCAATGTTGCAGGGCCAGACTTTGCTGTGCCATTCAGCATGATAGATGATCTGTCAGGACAAATTTCAATCATAGACAACTCTGTTAACATTATTGATAATTCCATCACCATAATAGATACTTCCATAAATAATATTGAGAATCAAATAACAATAATAGATAACTCAATTAATATAATTATAAGCGGAGGTGGTGGAAGTGGTGGTTTTAGCGAGGCCAGTTTCAACGAACTGTTTCATAAAAAGCCAGACTTCGTAACTGATGCATCAGGACGATATGATCTTGTAGACCAACGCGTGGAGCTAGTATGGACGACACCACCACAAGAGAGAGCAGCATTTAACTATATTAGCAATCCGAATCAAGACCGAAGAACAACAAATATATTAACACCCGCACTTCCAGAAACTGGTGGAACAACTGGCCAAGCTCCGTATTATCCTGCCGGCCCAGCTGGTACTGTTGCTCCCAAGATCAATCTAATTACTCCAAGTAAGAGTACAGGATACTATACAACAATATCAAGTGAACCCGGATTCAGTGATCTTAACTTCCTGCCATACCATCAGTATCTAGGAGTTGACTACAGAATAAATTCAGGCGGAACTATATCTTCTTGGCAACAAATAACACCTTCTATGTTAGGTTTCAAGGGAAATAATAATCTTTATCCCGGTGAACAATATTTATGGTATCAAACAAGAGGACTTTTTATTCAGAATGGTGCAGGCGGATCAACACAAGGAAATGGTGATTACTCACCGAATGTATCAGGAACAAACAAGGGGGATTTCATATATGAATTAGCAGGAAATTCCATATTTGCTGCTGGTGGAGATAGATATCAGTTCCGTATATATTTAACAAATAACTCAGATGAAGTGCTCACTAGTACAAGTCAAGATCAAGATTTTGATAGTGAAAATCCGCCTTACTGGCGATACACATACATACCGGATGTTTCTACCAACTTCATAAGTTTTGGTTCTATGGGCAACGCGACCCCACCTCGTAATATATCAAATGGATTTAAAACAGGCGGAACCCAGTCAGATCAGCCTGCTAACACACCTGGAAGTTTTACTGGAATCCCATCTCAAACATATAGAACACTAACAATAACAGGTGGAAATAATAACGCAAATCCATTTGTTGATCCTAGTGGTTCGCCTGCCGCGACTATTTCGGATGCATCTCCAGCTGATGCGTCATTAAGCATACCATTCACACAGCTCACAACATATAGTGTAACAAATCAATTTCTATTTGATATTTCGGCATCATACCAGTATCCTGCTCCTGCTGCAGCAAATCTATCTGCACAATGGGGTGAGCAAAACTTTCCTCCATCTCAACCAATTGCACCGTCGCTTATATCTCTTTCATCTAACGCGAACCTCACAAAAAATTCATGGTCTGTGGCAGCTGATTTTCCTAATACCAATAATCCAAGTGTGACAGGTAATACATACATCAGACCGGGGTGCACATATACACTATCGAACTATAGAATGAAGCTAAACGGACCAGTTCCGAATACCGAAATTGTATCCGAGATGTATACACCCGGTGGTGGTGGTGATTCAGTTGGTAACGCTGCCGTGCCATACAGACCAATTGTAATTAAACCTCCATCAAGACAGGAGGCAAGCACGGAATATAGGAACTATTTAACAAACACCGCACTGTTTAATAAGAATTCATTTTCTGTTGTGACAAATCCAGCGTTTGTAGAACCGCCAACTGTGTATCCAGGAAACAGCTCTAATCCGTTTCCTAATGCTGTATTTTTCTTTGAACCTACGACAAACTATACGTTCCCTCTTAATGCCGCACCTAGAAAATGCGCAAATAATAAGAACAACTCCACTCTGGGATGGGTGGATGGAACAGCAGGTGAAATCCGTATAGGAAAAGATTTAGGAACGCCATTACAAGATCCTAATGGCACTACCATACAAGGTCTCACGCGATTTACACTTGAAACAGGATCAAATATAATTCAGACGTCCTATTCAGAAGGTTGGACATCGCTTGCCTCAAGCGCTGTAGGTAATGCAACATTGAGTATGACAGCAAGCGAACCAAAAGAGGCATATACAGCAACAAGTTCAGGAATAGAGTTTGAAAGATTAAGAGGATGGTATCTAGGGAGAGATCTAACAGCAGCAAGCGCAACAAATGTAACACTCGCAAACTATCCTGATATATGTAATAATAGTTATCAACCTTACAGATTTACATTGAAACAGGAATTAAATACAAGTTTTACTGCAAGTCCAAACCCTATTCAAGTCGGATCTTCATCCATTTACGACCTTTATATTGCAAAGGTTAATCCCAATGATATCATCTGGACCCCTACACCTTTCACGCCTATCACGATACAAACAACGCCTGAGCTTTTCGGTATAAACAGACCAACGAACAATATAATCGCTCAACCTAATAATTTTACAATTACCGGTGTGCTGTCAGACATAGACCTTTGGTGGCGTCCTGACAACACTATCATGGAAGGAGAGGTAAAATATTATAAGACATCTGGAACGCAGACATTACAAAACGGAAATAACACTTTTACCGAGCCATGGGCCGTTCCACAGACTGCTACGCAGAATATAAGCGAGAACCTTCAGGTTACAAAAGGTGATCTACAGCAGAACTCAATGAATTACTCGCGTGACAATACTGCAAATCCGCAGTTCAGAGTGTCAGGAACATTTAAGAACAATGTTGCAAGACAACCAACTAGTTTTTCCTACCCAGAATACCAGTTTACGCTTGTCGGTGGATTGCCGCTGTGGTGGGACTATACGTATTCAGCCTTTACATCCCTTACACTATCAAACACCGGGATAGACTCAGCAGGAGGGTTTTATCCAGATAATCCTACAGGCACTAATGGTTTTTTTAACGCATATGATCAAACAGTAACTCTTCCTGACAATCAGCTTATGTGGGCTAATGGATCATACAGGGCTGCTGGCATATCGCAGTCAAGTAGCAATAACCCATATATTGACTATTCAGTATTTCATAATCAATCCCAAAACTATGCGCCGAAAAAGACAACTGGAGAATCACTATCAATCTCATACACTCCATTCGGACAGTACTACCGGGATGATCCTCTTAACCCACCTAATCCGCCAGCTACTACCACAATATCCGGGACATACAAATGGATAAACCTTAAGGTGGTTAAACAAAGCGCCGCGACGAACTTCATCACAGTGACCGTTTCGTCTGGGAGCACACTTACTCTAGGAACGGACTATATGCTTTTTATATGTGAAAAAGCAGCGTTTACAGCAACGGAAAGTCCTTATACAAACAGATCTGGATGGAAAGATGCAGCGAGATTATTTGATCCAAGTCTTAGTGGAACCGTAAGAAATGCAAATGGGACCGGTATAAATACGACCCCCGCCGGATCATCTCCTCAAGCAAATGGTGGTCCACTTAATATATTCAAAAATAACCAGACCAATTTAGAGATGTATTTAAGAGTCGGATTGAAGAATTCTTCTACAACAGCTATAACAAATGTCTCTGTATCATTTACAACTTAGTAAAATTAGTAAAGTTAAATTTTATATTATCAAATTATAATATAAAATGAGCACAGAAATACCGGATTCTGATAAAACACAATTGCTGTTCAAAGAATTTACTGGAGTTGTTAATGTCAAACAGGCATCTGCTTTCCCGGCAGAAAACTTCGGGTTTAAAGACTATGTATTTGGCGATCGTGTTTTGGCTGAAGATATTCCTGCAGATCTGCCTTTTGAATTTCGCTCGACACAACTTGATTCTAGTGCAAATATACCTGATGATTCAAGTATCGACTTTCCGAATTTCAATCTACGTTTCTATAAAAAAAAGAAACTCCTACCAGCGGAGGCTGGATCGTTAAAGTCATGGTATGTAGCAGACACATCAGGCGGCAGCGTTTTACAAGACGCTATTCCATTTAAATATGATGCAGTTAATAACAGTTATGTTCAAAAATGCTATCGGGATTTAGGTAGCGGTAATTATTTTCAAATTCAGATGTATTCTAATCCATTATTCTGGTTATTTGATTATAAATCAGGATTTCTTGAGTTCTATGCAGACGAAACAACATTAGGTAACTTCTTTACAGCCAGCAATGGACCATGCCTTTCGTTTTTCCAATATATAGGCACCAAGGGTGTATCAGGAGGAGGTGGCGGTGGTGGCGGCGGAGGCATAATTGATCCATCAGGCGTGAACCGCATGATTCTACCGGAAGGCATAGCGCCTGACGTTTCTGGCGTGGGAATAGTTGACCTATCAGGTGAAGAAGTAGTAAGAACATATTATGACTATGTAAGAAGTAATACTTTTATAGGTTATGATGACCAACCGAAGGTCAATCAAACCACGGGTGTAGTAGAACATAGTCAAGACCCATCGCATAATCTGGTGACATACGAATTGGACGTATCAGGAAATATGTATTTTAGTGGAAAACTTACACAAGGATCAAGTTTCGCAGGAGGATCCAATGCAGTGGCATTCGGTATAAATACGGACGCTTCTGGGCAACACGCACTAGCTCAAGGAACTACCACTATCGCAGGAGGTAGAGGTTCTCATGCTGAGGGCCAAAACACGCGAGCTGACGGAACAGAATCTCATGCTGAAGGACATCAAACTACTGCCACAGGCAACTTTTCACATGCAGAAGGAGATCAGACCGTAACAAATGGTAATTATTCACATGCAGAAGGAGCATTTAGTACCGCTACTGGAGCTAACTCCCATGCCGAAGGAGAGAATTGTAATGCTGTAGGATCAAACTCACATGCAGAAGGCTCTGCGTGCTTCTCTAATGGAACAAACTCTCATGCTGAAGGGGTGGATTGTCAGGCAACGGGAGTCCATTCACATGCAGAGGGACAAAGCACAGTATGTGCAACAGGTGCAACTGGTGCACACTCTGAGGGACTTGAAACGCTAACTAATAGGCCATATGCTCATGCTGAAGGGATGCAGACACAAGCAAATAATCAAGCATCACATTCAACTGGGATAGGAACAATAATTAGCACTGACGCAGGAACAAGCATGGGGCAATATAATGTCAGAGATCAAGATGTCTTGCTAGTAGTAGGAAATGGACAGGGAGCTAATTCCAGAAATGATGCGATGACACTAGATACATCAGGTAACTTGATGGTTCAAAACTGGATAAAAAGTTATGACACCCAATTGCTTCAAAATTTCATTATTGAACGCTGGATACCTCCTATCAGTCCGCAGATATCATCTAGGTGGGTAATTGCCTCGATACCTTCATTCAAGGAAGGAACAGCCATGGGATATTTTACTGTCCAGTTAATTACAGACCGTGCAATTCAGGATAACTTTGACCAGACGATACATTTTGTAGCAGGTTTTGGATTGAATCAAACCACAGGTCTAGCTACAGGAACGTTCAAGGTCCTATCATGCATAAATGCAGACGTTAGCACCGGAGTTGAAAATTTACATATGGAGTTTAATCAAAACTCAGGTGAGATTCAGATTATCATAGACTATGTTGCACCTCAAAGATCGCCAGTTGATATGATAAAAATAGCGTTAGTAAATAATAACCATAACTTCTCTGATAACCTAGGACTTGTTCCTCAAGTAGGTGGCAGACCAAATTGGGTATTAATTTCAAGTGGTGCTATGGTTCCAGCACCAGCAGCATCACTTCCAACTCTTGCTACGGTTGACCTAAGACTTAATAACGGAAATCCTTACGGATTTTCTACGCAGTATGAGATAATTGACAATTCACTCAATGTTACTGGAAATTTAGATGTAGGCGGCAATGGTAATTTTGGCGGTAGCGTAGGTGTATCAGGCGATCTTATTGTTGATGGCAGTGGTAGCTTTGGCGGAAACCTTGATATCTCAGGTGATTTGGGTGTTGACGGTAGCGGAAATTTTGGCGGTAACGTAGATATATCAGGTAATCTAACAGTTGATGGTGATGCCAATTTCGGTGGCGATATGGAAATATCCGGAAATCTAATAGCAGGAAATACAAATCTTATACAGTACATTAGATACGATAATAATAATTTTTTAACTAATGGCACTACTCCGAGCTCTACTGGAGCGTGGCAAACGATTGCATTTGTAGATCCAATTACTGTTTTAAGTGCAGAGATGGATGTGCGAGCAGCATATGCAATATTTGAAATCACTGATCGCTCCAATAATGATACTAACTGGAATTTCCGGGATACGATTACATGTATGATAAATTTCACAGGTTTTTCGTCATCAAATTCCGAATGCGTATTTACATTACTCAGCGTAAATCCAGCTGCAAATGATACAGGTGATTTGGGCTACATAGAGAAAATCAGATTTAGGCAAGGTAGGGTATCAAATGTGCCTCCAGGAGGAAGCGCAGCAGGAGGCAATCTAGATATCTACCGTAGAGCCTCAGGTCCTGCAACAACTGGCAATACTGATGTGAGAGTCCGTATGTATCACAATCAAACTCCAGAGTATGTAGCGAGAGATTTTTCGCCATTTGTATTGTCGTCTACTGGAAACGTTTTTACCGCTTTTATACAAGATACTGAATTTGACATCACGGCATACTCTACTGGTGTAAAAACGACAACAAGCAAAAGGCAGTATGTTGATAAATCAACCATGGGTGGACTCAACATGGAAGGAAACATATCTATGGGATCAAATAATATTACTAATGCAAGCATAATAAGTAACGGGACAACAGCAAATTTACCACGTATGAAACTAGATGCAACAACAGGCATAGATTTGTTGGTGAACGAAAATGCAGCCAATCATAAGGTAACAATCGGTGACGACGGAACAACTAGTAAGCAGATATACATGCGTGTGAACCCCACAGTAGAACTGGATGTTAATGATGTGCCTATAAATAATGCACCGTCTATAACGTCTACAGGTAATATGGATATATCAACCAATAATACTATGAGGTTAGCGAGCACTCAGCTAGATATATCGGCAAATAATTATGAGATAAACATTATAAATGGTGACATGAAAATCTATCAAGACATATCTACAAACGAGATAGAAATTAGAAATGAAAATGGAAGTGGTTATGCTAGAGAAAGAGAGAATGATTCTGGATTCCCTAACCAAGGTGGTTGGCCGGCTTCAGGAACTACAAGTGGGTTTGATACAATATTCAAGATAGGAAGGTGGGTTGATTATGGTGGATTAGCTGCAGTCAATATGTTTACATTGCCTAACACAGGACCATGGCCAGCTATAACCGACAATCCTTCTCAGGACGGTAGAGGGCTCATAGGAATGAATCTAAGATCAACATATAATTACTTTTTAAAGCGTTTCGCACAAGGTGATCTGAATATGCAGGATCATCAAGTCAGACAGAAGTCAGCGAGGTTCTTAGACCAAACAGAAACATGGTGCGATACCAATCTGACGAACGAGGGGGAAATAGCATATGTTCAAGATAGCAGCGTCAGTTCCAACCAAGGCTTTGTTTACTATGGAAACAGCGATGTTTTAGCGATGAAAAATCCAATGCCTCTATCATTCTCAAGTAAGCATGCTTACGGAACAGCGTCTGGAACGGCGCTTTGGAACCTGATAAGTGGGACCGGCTCCGGCCCCGTGTTCGCTGCGCCCTTTCCCCCTGGCACGTTGGAATTTTCAAAAGTTGGAAGCGGTTCTGGTCCAAACGCTGGAACAGTTACATGGTCATCTGATCATGTATTTGCGCCTGGTTCAGGCTTTCTTGAAAAAGTGGGTGATGACGGTATGATACATAGCAGGAACAATATTCCTCAGTCCGGATGGATTGTTGGGTTCGTTATCATGGAAGGTGGTAACAACACAACGTTTGTGATGAGCCAGAACGGAAGTCCAGTGACCTCTGCTATAGGGACAGTAAAATTTGATATACTGGGCGGCACAATAAGCAGTCCCGTCGTTATAGCGTCTGACATTCTATCACGTACAATGCTCCCTCCACAAACTCGCACTCAACGAACTATGTTTCCATTCAGAGATGCAATAAGGTATGACAATATAACAGATGGCTTGGGTGTGCGCATGAAAGTGTCTGTATTTGATCCTACTAATCCAACATTAACAAACAAAATTGGAATTGTCGGGCACCCTCTTTTGGCAGAGTTGCTCGTGATTGAGGATGTCAAACTCTAAGTATCATGATGTGCATGTCGTTAAAATAATAAAAATAAATCCTATAAATTTTTATTATTTACTTTCCACCAACATATATCTTAACGTTGTTGTCTTCATATAGTCCTGATGCGACTTGTTGTCTTGAATAATCAGGACCACACCAATTATTGTCCATTGGATTGTCACTGCACTCTTGCTTCTCTTGTGCATGGAACATTTTGTCCAGAGGCGTCTTGACACCGTTGTTCATACCCATAGGATCGAATGCTGGGTAACCGCCTTCGTTATATGGCGGATCATCGCGTCCTGAATCTGTCAACAGATGGATACTCTCTTGTTCTCTCGCTTTTTGATCAGGAAGCATTGGCGGTGATTGTCTACTGTTAGCAGGTGTTCTAGATGGTAAGGGTTTTTCAGGTATATCGTTTCCATCTGGCAACTTAAGATGATGCTTTTTCGGTAACCCACCTTGCGGGTCAGATCCTAACCCCCCTTGCGTGTCAAATGGACTAGGCCTTATCTTATATTCTTCTTTTCCTTGAGCATTGTATGATCTTTGCAGGAACAAAATGGGACAGATAATATTCTGTGATTTTTGCCAATCTAAAAACTCTACGTAATCCTCTAAATTGTTAAATACTACTGGGTTTACTCCTGGCACTTTACCTAAACTCGTATTTAATAAGTGATATTTTGACCCTTTTTGTATTAGAATATCTGGGCAACGTTTTTTATCTATTTTATGGTTATTTTCTAAACCTTCTTTAAAATCATTGCTCTTGTATTTAAGACACATATATAGACCTAAAATGAATGCTACGAATACAAATAACAAAGTATACATATATATATTATATCTAATGATTAAAATTTTGTGGTGTGTGTAAATTCATTAAAATAGAACAATAAAATTGAAATAAAAAAACTTCACTATAATAGATTAAACATGAGCAATACCGATACTGGACTACAGAAGACAGGTCGACGTATAAAACGTCCTTTGAGAAAAATAAAGGTTCCATCACAAAAAGTTCTACCTCAATTCAGACTGTTTGATTTTAATATAATTACCAAGACAGATAGTTCTGATTCTAGTTCTGACAGTGACAGTGGATCATCTTGGAAGCCGGATACTGACAAGTTTGTTATACAAACGTTCGGTATAAATGAAAAGGGTGAAACCGCGAGCATTATTGTAGAGGGATTTAATCCATTCTTCTACATAAGTGTATCTGATAGCTGGATTGAAAAAGATCCACGCTTGTATGAGATGCTGGCAAACCTACGAGATGAAGCAGGGAAGTTCTTTGAAAAATCTGTTCTTAGCTGTAGTGTAGTAAAGCACCAAAAACTGTATGGTTTTGACGCTGGTAAGCTATATAATTTTGTCAAGATAGAATTCTCCTCTGTTCGTGCGATGAATAAGATCAAAAATCTATGGTATACAAAATATAGCAAAGATGCTGAAAGAAAACTCCTGCGTGGTGGATATGAAATATGCAAGGAAAAAACAGAACT
>CEUJ01178947.1_pt1 | contig 14811 bp, 12 predicted proteins | sample 361531 | NCBI WGS metagenome assembly CEUJ01 (sample SAMEA2622842, study PRJEB7988) | marine metagenome | biome: marine biome (ENVO:00000447); feature: marine epipelagic mixed layer (ENVO:xxxxxxxxx); material: "saline water (ENVO:00002010), including plankton (ENVO:xxxxxxxx)" | depth 140 m | reverse complement strand
AAAAAGTAAAATAATAATTAAATAAAAAGTAAAATAATAATTAAATATAAATAAATAATATAAAATTAATAGTAATAAACAAAATGGATAACCAATATATAAATAAATAAATAAACATAAAATATAAACAGGATATGGAATAAAATCCATTAAAGTAACTAATGAAAAACAAGTAATTAAAGTAATTTCATGTATTGAAATTGGTGCGATTTTATAGTTAAATAAATTTATTAATAAAATTTAATTAATAAAATAATAGAAATAGAGAAAATGTTGTAAATGGTATATAACTATTAAAATATATACATAAAAATAAAATAATACAATATAAATTTATAATTTCTAAAAATGAGAAATTCATGCTATATCTATAAATAAAAAAAAATCAATTTAAAATATATTTATTATAAAATTAAACAATACTTATAGCAAAAGGATTTTTATCTAACTGATTTGTTATATCAGTTGTTTTTTTTGATTCATTATATTTAATTATATCTTCAATTGCATTAGTTTTATTTGATGTAGAAACAATACTAGTTTTATCTAATATTGTATTATGAATTAAAGTTTTTTGTTTAGGTTCTTCTCCTTTACGTAATAAATCACATTTAATTTCCATATTAATATCTTTTGAACTTACTGCTGTTTTCGCACCCTCTTTTGTTGGTGCTCTACCTTTTAATGTACCTTCTTTTAATTCATTTATAGTTGCATTGTACATATCTTCATATGACATCATTTCTTTATCACCTAAACCTGTACCATAATAATCCTTATCAGCATATGATTCTTTATTTGTTTCTTTTGCTTCATATTCATTAGTCATATAACCCGTAGCATTTTCTCTATCACCAATACCTACATATTCATTATCACATGTTTTTTCTCTATTTGTTTCAACCATTTCCATATTAGCAGTTTTATAACCGTCATTTCTATTTTCTGCGGCACCACCTACTGTATAATTTTGTGCATATGTTTCTTTATGAGTTAATTTAGCACTGTCTTCAAATTGTTTAGTACTTTTATATCCTGCTACCATATTTAAAAGTTCGCTGTCTTTTAATAAAGTTTCTTTTAAGGTTGTTTTTAATTTATCTAAATTACGAACAGTAGTTTTTTTATTTTCTACTGTAATATATCCATTATGATTATTATCTAATAAGGTTTCTTTTAAGGTTGTTTTAATTTTTTGTTTTATTCTTTCAGGTAATTTATTATATAATTTTATATTTAATATATCTTTAACATTATTTTCTGTAGTTTCTCTTATTGTAGTTCTTGCAGGTTGCTTATTATACATTTTAATTTTTTCTCCACCTTTTAAATTTAATAATTCTTTATTTACCTCTGTTGTTTCTTTTATAGTTTGTCTTGCGGAGTCTTCATATTGTGCTGTGGGTATTAAAGCTTTTAATAAATTAGCAACATATAATTTTTTTGTAAATTGGGCATTAGCTTGTTCTTCTCTTTTTGTTTCTGGACAATTAAAAGCACGTTTATCAAAATCATATTTAGAATCACCAGTAATATTACGTGTAGTATCTACCTCTAATTCTAATTTATCACTAGGTCTAAATTTTTGTTTTGTATATTCTTTTGATGTTATACTACCTGCGGGACCTATAACTTCTTTTGAAATTTTTCTATTATTATTTTTAATATATATATCAGAACGTTTAGTTTCTTTTGCAACACCACTATTAGGAAATTGAGCTTTATCAACTGCCATAATAGCATGTTTATTTTTTGTAAAATAATATCCTGAATCACGCTTAATTTCCTTTTTACCCTTAATTATACGACCTTTATAACTTATACGAGGATTATTTTTTGCTCTTAATTCATCTACTGTTTTAGGTAATTCATATTTACGTATATCTTGTTGAAATCCACCTGTAGGACCGTCATCATAATCTAAACCAACACCTGGACCAACTTTAACTTGTTCAAAAGGTAAATTATGATTTTCATATCTAGATTGATTAATATTTTTTTTATATTGTTCAGCAAAATTTTGTGTCCCGAAAATATTTTGTTTTTCAGGTTCAAATAATGGTCCTACTTCTTTTTTAGGTTCTTTTAAACTAGCACCACCTGTAAATATATCTAATTCACGTGCAGGTTTTGTTAAATCCATATTTTGTTTTGCAGTGCTTCCAAAAAATGGTTGCATATTATTATGTGAAAATTCAACAGATTCTCCTGTTAATTTACTTTTAATTTTTTTATAATTTTTTTTTATTTTATTTCTTCCTGATATATCATCATCTAATTCACTTATATTAAAAATAGAACTAGTTTGATTATATTCTATTGGTTCTTCTTCCATTTCTTGATTTAATTCTTCTTCAATTTCTTGATTCATTTCTTCTTCAAGTTCTTTTTTTATATTATTCTCTTGATTTCTTTCTTCATTTACTTTATTTTGTATTTTTTGATTTATATTATTTATTTGTTCCTGTTTTTTTAATTGTTTTTTTAATTCTTTATTTAATTTTTTATTTAATTTATATTTTTTTTCAACATTTTTATTTGCATTATCGTCATTACATTGATTTGCTAAATATCCACTAATTAATAAACCGGCAAATATTACTGTTTCCATATTATATACTCTTATATAATATTATATATTAAAATTATTTAATTCAAAAAATTATTATATAATATTTCTTTTTTTTTAATATTTATATTATTAAAATCTAAATAAGATAAATCATTATATTTTTTATCAGTAATCCAAATTTTAATTATATAAAATTTTTTTTTATATGATATTGTTATTCCTGATACGATATTTTTTTTATCTAAATTACCACTAATTAGTTCTATTGATAAATCTAACCAAAATTTTGAAATATCATTATTTAATATTTTAATAGACCAATAACCTCCATTTATATTATTTTTATCTTCATATATAGGTAATATATCATTTTTCATTAAAAAAAACATACCATTATCTAATGATATAAAATTATTATATAATAACCAAAATTCTGCTATATTATCAAATGTATATAATTTTTTATATGATTCAATACTCCAATCATTATTAAATAATTCATGATACCATAAATTCCATGAATTTTCCAATTTTAATTTGTATGCTTTTAATTTTTTAATTTTTAATAATAATATATATTTTTGATATATTTCATACATATTTATATTATTATTAATTTAATTATATATTCATTAATTTATAAATATAATGTCTTCTTCCAATTTATTATTTAAATTATCTATTAATTCATTTATATTATAACATTCTTTCATTATAGAAGAATTTAAATTTATTTTATCTAATAATTTTGTTTGATTAAATATTTCTTTTTTTTGTGTTTCTAACTCTTTTATCAAAAACTCTTTAAATTTTATATTTGTTTTATTTCTATTATCTTGTAAAATAATCATACTTATAACTAATTGAATAACATAATTTTTGGGATATTCTACTTTTATTTTTTGTTTATATTCATTAAATTTTCCATTATATTCTTCCAATAAAAAATCAATCATTTCATTATATTGTTTATTTTTTTCTACTATTTCCATTATATTAATATTATACATACTATATAACTGACGTGTTTCTAATTTTGTTTCATTATAATATTGAATATAATCCTCACATAATTTAAAACGATAAATAAATTTTTCATTTATTTGTCTTCTAATTTCATCTATATTATCTAATTGTTTTTGAAGTTCAGTATCTTCTTTTACTGATTTTTCAGTATTTTTATTTAATATATCTATTAAATTTTCGGTATTTAATATATTTGTATGATTTAATAATATATTATTATACATATCAATATATTTCATATTTTCATTTACACTTAATGGTTCCATATTTTTTTTTATTTTATCACAATTTTCCATTAATTTTATATTATTTTCTATTTCGTTATTTTTTTCTTCTATATATTTATTTAAATTTTCTTCTGAATTATTCATTATATATTATATATTTTATATAAATATATTTTTATATATAAATTTATTATGAAATGGATTGTTTCAAAAACACCCAAAAATAATAATTTAGAAACCATAAATGAAGCTATTACAAAAGCATCTGATTATGATGAAATATACATATATTCTGGTCATTATAAAGAAAAACTTATAATAAATAAGGAATTAAAAATAATTGGTTGTGGAACAGTATGTATATATTATGATTGTGATTATATGGATCATGTAGTTTCAATTAAAGAAACAGTAAAATTAGAAAATTTAATAATTAGATCAAAATTAAGCAATATACTTTATATTTATAATTCTATGAATGTTCAAATTAAAAATTGTAAATTAATTTCTAATACCCAAAATAGTATTAATATATTTGATTCAGGCAACTTTATTATAAATAATTGTCATATTGAGGCAAAAAAAAATGGTATTGATTATAATAATGTTTTAAATGTTTTCAATCATTCTGGAAAAATAGAAAAATGTAATATTTATGGACTTAATTATTCTATTAAATTAGTTAATAATTCTAATTTAAATATTATAGATAGTTTATTAGAATCAAAAAATAAATGTATTTCATTAACTGAAAATACATATTTAGTATTAAAAAATATAACAATTAAAAATGCAAATAAAAATTTTATTGAATATAAAAATAATTCGTGTCCTAAATATAATTTATTGATTGAAAAAGATATTATTTTTAAAAATTGATATTTTTAAATATTTTTTTTAATGACCGACTCTACAAAAATTATTATGTATAATTCTTTATCATATATTCAATGTAGTTTATATTTTATTTATTTACGTTGTGTATTATTTTTAAATGTATTAGATCATATTATTTTTAGTAATATATTAGAAGAAAATAATAATACAAATGATAATTTGCATTATAATTCAAGACTAAATAATAATCATTTTCCAGTTAGAAATAATTTTGATTCTGAAAATAATTTTAGTATTTTTGATATAAACAGAAAAAATTTATTAAGTACTCATACCGTATCTCAAATTAATAATATGGAAGAACTATTATTTTCTGAACAATAGATTAAACATTTATTTATATATTTAGAAAATACTTTTTTATATTAATTATATGTTTCAATATTCAGATAATTCAGATAATTCAGATTTTTTGAATAAATTTAGTAATACAAATAATTCTGAATTAATAAAAAAAATAGAAAATAAATATAATATAGCTATAAATTATTTTCAATCTGAAAATTTTAAAAAATCAGAAGAAATAATATTAGAAATTCTTGAAATTATACCTGATAATTCTGATGTATATAATTTTTATGGACGTTTAAAACAATTTCAGGGTGATTTTAATAAATCTATTGAATTATTAAAAAAATCCGTAGAATATGATCCACATAATTTTATGGCACATTATAATTTAGGATTAGCATATTGTATAAAAAAAGATTTAAAAAATGTAAAACATCATTTTACACTTTATCAAAATTTAAATCCAGATGAAAATCAAAGTAAATATGTATGTAATTTATATATTTCAAAACTTCATTTTGATGAATTAGATATAACTGAAACAAAAGAATATTATCAAAAATCACAATTACCACTATTTGTTGAATTATCACAATTATTAGTTCCACGTATTTATAAATCTAGTGAGGAAATAGATTATTATAGAAATATTTATCTTACTACATTACAAAATTTATTATCAAATAATATAGATCATTTAATAGTTCCTAGTGAAGAACTTTTTAGTGAATATTTACAATTTATTTATTGTTATGTATTTCCATTATCTTATCAAGGTAAAAATAATAGAGACATTTTACAATTACAATGTAAATTATATCGTAAAATATTTCCCTGTCTAAATTATACTTCAAAATATATTAATGATATAGGTATTATAAATAATAAAATAAAAATAGGTTTTATATCTACTAATTTTTTTAATCAATCCGTTTCACGTGATCGTATGGGAATTATTAGAAATTTACCTCGTGAATTATTTGATGTTACTGTATTTTTTTATTTTAAACCAAGTGACGATTTAGGAAATTTTATATGGAATAGTGATAATACTAATATTGTACTCCCTGATACTAATATTTTTGAAAGACGACGTATTATAGAAGAACAAAAACTTAATATTCTTATTTATTGTGATATTGGTATGGCACCTGATACATATTTTTTATCTTTTTCTAGATTAGCACCTATTCAATGTAATACATGGGGACATAGTGACACCAGTGGTATTGATACAATAGATTATTATTTATCAAGTGTATATTATGAAAAGGATTATGCTGGTGGTCATCCTGAAAATAATTATAGTGAAAAATTAGTTTTAATGGATAGTTTATGTACGTATTATTATAAAATTATTGAAGATCCTACAATGGTAAATAAAAATTATTTTGGTTTTTCAAATGAAACTAATATTTATTTATCCTCACAAGTACTATTTAAATTAAATCCTAATTATGATAAAGTAATTAATAGTATTTTAGAAAATGATCCTAATGGTATAGTTGTATTTATTAAAATGAATCTTGGTTCATATATTCAAGATACTTTAATTAATCGTTTAGAAAAAACATTAAAACATAATATGACACGTTTTCATTTAGTTGAATGGCAAACTTGTGAGCGTGATTTCTATAAATTACTTTCTATTGCTGACGTTATTATTGATCCTTATCCTTTTGGTGGTTGTAATACTTCTTTTTCTGCTTTTTCTATGGGCATTCCTATTGTAACTATGCCGGCTGATATGATTAATGGACGTTTTACATATGGATTATATAAGAAAATGGGAATAATGGATTTGGTAGCATATAATTTTGAAGATTATGTTAAATTAGCAAATAAATGTGCTATAAATAAATTATGGAGAAATGAAATGTCTGAAAAAATTAAAAATAATATTCATTTGATTTTTAATGAAGTTGATAGTATTAATGCTTGGATAAATTTTTGTGTTGATGCCGTAAATAATAATTATTCAGAAAATCCTATTATAGTTCCACATACTAATAAATTTAATAATAATATTGAAGATATTGATTTTCAAAATGATAATAATACATTAGAAAATCAAAATAATTCACTTAATATTTTAGACAATCATACTAAAATACCTAAAATTCTGCATTTTATATATTTTGGATATACTGATTTTACTTTTATTCATTATTTATCTATTAAAACAGCACATGATCATAATCCTACATATAAAATTTATTTATATAATTATAATTTACCAGTAGATAATTTATGGTGGAATCTTACATTAGAATTTGTTGAAGTTGTTCATACTGAACCTCCACAAGAAATATTTGGTAATACATTAAATAATTATGCGCATAAAGCTGATATAATACGATTAACTAAATTAATTGAATATGGTGGTATTTATTTAGATATTGATATTTGGACTATTAATTCTTATGACGATTTATTAAATACATCTAAATCTTGTATAATGGGTTTTCAAGCGTCTAATACACAATTTGAAGGATTATGTAATGCGGTTATATGTGCCAAACCTCAATCTAACTTTTTAAAAATATGGTTAGAAAATTATAAAACATTTGATAATAATCAATGGGATAATCATAGTGTTTATTTACCTTTTGAATTATCTAAAAAACATTCTGATTTAATAGAAATAAAATCTCAAGAAGCATTTTTCCCGGTATCATGGTGGGAATTTGAAGATTTATTTAAAAAAAATAGTAATTTTGATCTTAGTAATTCATATTGTATTCATTTATGGGAATCACATTTAATGGATAAAATATTGAGTAAATTATCACCAATATATTTTAATATATTTGATACACCAATTACAAAAACTTTTAAAAATAATTTAATATATAAAAATAAACCACATTTACTTTATATTTTAGAAAATAATTCAAATTTAACAAATACAAAATATTATTTACATAATTTATTATCACAGGGATTTAAAATTACAATTACTTATATGTCTAATTTATTAAATGAACAAAATTCTATTATTTCCAATCCTATTATTCAAAATATAAAAGACGATTTAGATATTTGTATTAATAATTTATATCAAACATATAATATTGATAATATTGATTCAATTATTACTAATGTAACTGTTGATAAATGGCATTATTTACAAAATAAATTCCAAAATAAAAGTATTTATGTATTTAACGAATATAAATATAATCCTTCTGATATTTCTAATGATTTACAATATATTACACAATTTATTACATCATATCATATAAATATAGATTCAACTAAGATTAAAATAATAGATTTTCCCTACTATAATATGAATAATTTAATTACTCATAAAATAAAATATAATGCAAATTTATATGAAAAATTAGATAAAAGTTTTTCTTGTGTATATAATGATAATATTATTAAAATAGATAATATATTTATTGAAAATTATAAATGTATTCCATTAAGTAATGTTAAATCTGATAAAATTATATTTTATACTGTTTGTACTTTAAATAATAATATATTTTCTCTTATTGATTGTTATTATTCTATGTGTTATAATAAAAGTAATATATTATTATATATTATTGGTTTATATAATGATGATACTTTATCTATATTAGAAAAAATAAAAAAAGAATATAAAACACATCCTATATTATTTAATTTTAATTATTTAAATTCTTCATTACTAGAACCAATACATAAAAAATGTCATTGTTATATAGATATTGAAAATTTACCTGTTAAATATGATGTTTTATTATGGGAAACACCTATAATATTATTTGAAAATGATAAAATAATTGAAAATACATATTTAGTAAATGAAATACAAAATCAATATGATTTAAATCATATGGTTCATATTATGAATTTAATATATAAAATCTCTAATAATAAAATAGAAAAAACAAAAAAAGAAAATAATAAATTATTAGAAAATTATATTTCTTCTTCAGTTCAATTAAATAGTATATTTGAAAAAACAACTAGTGTTGAAAAAACAAATACAAGTGAAAAAATAATTGAAAAAAAAAGTAAAAAAGAAATTTTAATGATAGGTAAATTTTCTACTTTTAAAAATCGTATGGATACTTCTTATTATGAATTATTAAAACATATACAAGAAATTAGTGATTATAAAATAGTATTTGTAGATAGTAAATCTTGTGAAATTAATCAACCATTATCTTATTATATAGATAAATATTGTGAAACTAGTGACCCTATAATTTATAATATAGTATATACTGATAAATCAGAACAAATAATTAATGATTTAGTAAATAGTAAATTAATAACAATATATGAAATTGAGGATTGTTATGAAGTAGATAATTTAATATATAATATAAATACATTTAAATATGATTATGTTATTTATCGTTATAATTGCGAACAAATGAATTATATTATATCAAAATGTAATTCTAAATTTATTCATTATCCACATTATATTAATACTAATATATTTAAACAACAAGATTCTGAAAAAACAATAGATATATTATTATATGGAAATACAAGTAATTTTTATCCATTTAGACAGCGTTTATTTAATTTAATAAAAAAATCGGGATTAAATTATTATTATTTACCGCATCCCGGTTATAATGAGTTCTTAAATGAAGATAATCCAAATAAAATTGTTGGTTCGGAATTATCACAATTAATAAATAAAGCTAAAATAACAATATCTACTTGTAGTAGTTTTAACTATTTATTAAAAAAATATATTGAAATATCTTTATCAGGTAGTATAATTGCTGGTAATTATCCTACAACAGAAGAAAATATATATAAAAATTGTATGTGTTTATTAGACGAAACTGATACGGATGAAGTTATAATAGAAAAAATAAAAAATGTATTGAATTTATCAAAAAAAGATTATAATGATATAATAAGAGAATCATATAAAATTTCTATTGAAAATCATAGTTATACTAATGCTATTGAACGTTTTAATAAAATAATATATTATATATGTAATAATTAATCACATAAAAAAATAGTGATTTATGTATTATAAAAGACGTTTTACAACATTTATGTAATAAAGATATAAACAATTTATTACAATATTTAGTAAATTCTAAAAAATATAAATATATTATGATTTGTAATTGTTGTAATCAAACAAATGATAATCAAGACATTAATAATGGTGAATGGAGACCATTATCTTCTTCTAAAAAACCATTAAATAATTATAATGCTACTATAATTTATAAATATTTTACTAAAGAAGTATCATTAATATCTTTATAATTATTTTTCACATATTTCATTGTTAGATTCAACTTTCAGGGTGGGTATAGGGTTTCATTATGGCGTCACAATGGAGAATTACGGAAGCCTTCCATCCTTTCTAGAGGCTGTGATTCTCGGCCCTTTATTCATTAAAGGCAAATCTGAGGGGTCGTACGGTACAGAGCCGTCCCTTGCCCACAGCTGCAACATTTCGATTTGCTTCTCGCGAGTGTAGCCCAAGTTTTTCATCTCATGCAACATTATGTTTAGGTGCTCGGGGGTGTAGTCCCACAACGCCACTTGCTTCAACAGCTGCAACATTTCGATTTGATGATCGCGGGTGTAGCTCGCCACTGTCATCTCCTGCAACATTGTGTATAGCTTCTCGCGGGTCCAGCCCAACCTCACCATCTGCAAAATTACCATTTGCTGATCGCGGGTGTAGCCCCCCTTTGTCAACTCCTGCACCATTGTGTTTAGGTACTCGGGGGTGTAGCCCAACAAAATCAACTGCAAAATTACGATTTGCTGCAAGGGAGTATAAAAATCTGCCCACTGCTGAAATAGTGTGATTTGCTGGTCGCGGGGGAGGCCTTTCGCCGGCGCTTGCTCTAACAGCTGGAAGATTGTGTTTAGATGCTCTGGGTTGTAGCCCGACTTTGTCAACGCTGCCAACATTGTGTTTTGCTCATCGCGGGTGTAGTCCAACAAAATCAAATGCAAAATTATGATTTGCTGCAAGGGAGTATGCCTCCCGACCCACTGCCGTAACATTGCGATTTGGTCCTCGGGGGAAAAGGAGTCATTCGCCGTCACTTGCTCTAATAGCTGCAACATTGTGTTTTGCTCCTCGTCGGTGTAGTTCATATGCTCTAACAGCTGCAACATTGAGTTTTGCTCCTTGCCGGTGTAGCCCATATTCTGCATTAGTATTTCTGCCTCTCCTTTCATTTCAGTTTGCAACCAACCTGCTAAAATTTGAGTAGCTTGTTCTTGAGACATTAGAGACATATCTGGAATCCCATAACCAAGTTCTGTTAAAACTTTAACGACTTCGGCATCAGTTATATTAGTTATATTTTGTCTTGACGGATTTTTTGTCGTGAGTTTGTTTATACTTAATTTTAATAGTGCTATTTCTTCCATTAATTCCGGAGTAATATTTTCGAGGTTCATGGGCACTTGTACGCGAGCCCAAGAAAACCCACTTGGACCTTTTATGGGCTCCGTCAGATTTAAGCGTTTTATATAAAATTGTTTCATATATTTATTTAAATTCACCATGCTTGCGATTGGTTTTTGAATTGTTTCCTTTCCTGTCTCCTTGTTTTTCCATTTAGTCTGCCCGTCCTTAGGATCAATGTCAGGGCCGATCCACTTTACGGATGGTTTAACCTCTGACGTCTCATGTGTCACCGTGTTTCCCCATTTAATCTGCCCGTCCCCAGGGTCGCGTCTTGGGACCCAGTAGGGGTCTATTAACAACGCACCATGGTCTACATCCGCACCGTCGTGGTCTGTTGCTAAATTAATTATAACATTTTTTATAGCTCTCGCTATTGAAATATGATCATCTTTATTTATAAAATTAAGTGGAATTAATTGAACTGTTGGAACTGTAGAGCCTCCTTCTTTTAAAAATTTATTCATTTTTGCAAGAATAATTTTAATATTTTGTGCTAGATTTTGATAAGGTAACCCATTCCCACCGAAACCATTAAAAGAAGTTAGAAGAAGAGAATTTAGAGTTGTTTGATCTTTTATTAATTGTTTTATCCCTTGAAAACCGTAAATTGCAAAATCAACCCACTTACCTCCCTCCACTGTACCCAATTTTTTTCTTATAAAATCTTCTGCATTACTATCCAATATTTCAGGAAATATGTGAGGAAAATTTTGTGCTTTTAGTTTTTTCCACCACGTCCACCCGCTCTCCCCGCTTTCTATGTTCGTTCTGTCAAAAGCGTCTAAGTTTGCTACTGTAGTATTAATCACGCCCACTTGCGCATTTATTTTTGTTCCCAGTGTTGTAGCTGAAAGTAAAGCAGGTGGTGGTTTCTTCGGATCAGGAAAGAGCTGAGGCATCGCATCCCAATTATTCGGGCTCCGGTGAGAGATGCACATATCTAATAATTCATCAATGCTGTTTATAGTAAAAATATTTTTGTTTTTTTCAAAAATAAAATAGAAAATTATAAATCTGCGCATTCTTTTTTCAATTTTTCCGGGTTCATTTTTTAATATAATAAATATTAATTCCCAACATATTTTTTGTAGAACATGTTTATTTGAATGTATTAATTTGCTTAAAAACGTTCTATCTAATACAGATGCTCCTAAATCAGTTTTCTCGCCTTTTTTTTTTAAAAAAGCCAAAATTTCGTCTATGTTAAAGTCACCACATTTCTCCCTGGCGAGAAAAAACATGGCTGCATAACTAGGGAACTCTTGGCCACTGAGAGCTCCTATAATATCTTCGTCTGATAGATTCATATGCAGTTTTGTATCTAAATCACCAATTTCATTACACTCATCTATTAATAGTTCTAAAATCTTAGCATTTGATAATACACTAAATTTTTCTCCAAAAATTTGTATCATAGTTTGTTCATTATTCCAAGGAAAACCTAAGATCTCCGCCCTCTCCTCTCTCCCCCCCGTTTTTGTGCGCCCTGCCGTACTTGTGTGCCATGCTTTCATTTTTCCAAGTTCCGCATTAAAATAATCTGTAATGTCTTTTATTTTTAAACTATAATCTACACCAGGTTGTAAGGAAAACTTATCTAAAAAAAGAGATGAGGAAAGAGCAAAAAATAACCCCCCTGCTAAATCAATCTCCAACTCAAGATCCTCCTCCTCGTCCATCCCTCCTCTAAGTTGTTTAAATTGTAAATATTTTTTTTTATATTTCAAATATTTTTTTTTATATTTATCATTCATTTATATATAATATATATATATAAAAAATAAAAATATTAACAATTTATATTAAAATAATTTAAAGTATTAGTTGAAACACCAAATAAATAATGACATATAATACCTAATATATAACATACTATAATAGTTAATTCTAATGGTATTTTACTAATATATGTTATAAACATTGCTAATAAAATTGTACATATATGATCTACAACAGGTGCGTCTAATATACGAAATGAATGAACACCCGTGCGTGGTTCTCCAAAAATATTACTATATTCTTTAAAAATACACATATATATATAATAATTATAATAATTATAAATTAAAATTTTAAATTTTGATTACAATGATCACATTTTTTTTTATTTCCATGATAAATTGTTTCACAACAAAAAGTACTTTTATAATTAGTCATTTTTTTATCTTTTGTAAATTTAATAGAATTTTGTTTTTTTATTGAATTTATTATATCTTGTTCAAAAATATGTTTTAAATTTAAATTTTTATATTGGGTTTTTACATAATCTAAAGCTATTTTATCATCAATATAATTTTTAGCAAATGCTATGGATTGTTTTTGATTTCCACCATTATGATGAAATGTTAGATGATATAACCATTCATAAATCACTTGTTTTTTCATTATTAAATAATATATAATATAAATCAATTTAAAATTGATTATTTTATTTAAATCTACTAAATGTATAAATATCAAGAAAATGAAGTAATTAAATTAAAAGATGGTAATGTATGTAAAATTGTAAGAATAGCTGATTGGAATGAATATGGTTGTGATTTCCATTTCTTTGAAAAAAATTATGTTATTGATTTTATTGAAACAAAAAAAAAACCGTGGGCTTCTTATAAAATTTATAGAAATGGTAAATATTATTATATAATGACAGAAAATGAATTTTAACTAATAAGGAATATAATGTAAAGAAGTATTTTCATAAATTTTAGCTACAAATGTGCCATTTAATTCAGGTATAGTTATAGTATCACCATCCATAATTTCATCACAACCATATTCACCACCACAATTACGTCCATTATGACTAATAGGAATACGAACTTGATTATACTTATCAGTAGCAGTATAATAAACCCATTTATTAGAACGATTATATGTTCTACGTCCAAGTAAAGGTAAAACATGGGCTTCGGAATCACTTCCAGGACCTAAATATTCTGTATGAGCTTTTTTAGATAAAATACCAATTTGAGAGATTTTTGGTGTAGGACCTCTTGTGGCAATATTAACACGAACACCATCAACATTTTTACGTGGTTCCTCAAAGACATCATTATTTTGTGGTGTTTCATTTAACTTAGCACGTATTTCTTCATATAATTCATTTTTATTTGGTTCCCTATTTGGTGCAGTATTATTTAAATTATTATTTTCAATTTTTTTTGATAAAATATTTATTTTTTGATTTACATTTTGTTTTAGTTGAGAATTTTCAATAAAAATATGTTGATATTTTGTATATAAATAAAACAAAAATAAACCAATAATTATAATAAAAACAATAGTATAAGAATAATTAATACATAACATATTTGGAGGACAACTCATTATATAATATATAATATATAAAATTGATTTAAAAATGTTAATTTATTAATAATTAAATG
>CEUJ01180190.1_pt1 | contig 14840 bp, 14 predicted proteins | sample 361531 | NCBI WGS metagenome assembly CEUJ01 (sample SAMEA2622842, study PRJEB7988) | marine metagenome | biome: marine biome (ENVO:00000447); feature: marine epipelagic mixed layer (ENVO:xxxxxxxxx); material: "saline water (ENVO:00002010), including plankton (ENVO:xxxxxxxx)" | depth 140 m | reverse complement strand
GCTCAATTGGCTTGATTTATGCACTGAAAAAAATTTTGTATATATAATTCACTAATTTAATGTTTCTTTAAACTTAAAATTTAAAATATAGTAACTGTATAATTATCTATTTAATTGTTAAACAATGGAAGAAAATATTACAAATTTTATCCTAAACGAAAATATAAGTTTGGATTTTACAAACTTTATTCGAAATTTAATTACAGTATTTATTTTATCAATTTTGATTCAATTAAGTTATAATAAATTTTCGCAAAGTTTATCAAATAAAGACTATTTCTCAAAAAACTTTGTTGTGTTAGGAATAACCACTTGTATAGTTATTACTATTGTCAAATCATCCTTAGCATTATCTTTAGGTTTAGTTGGCGCTCTCTCTATAGTTCGTTTCAGGGCTGCAATTAAAGAACCTGAGGAATTGGTTTATTTATTTCTAGTAATTGCCGCAGGTTTAGGAACTGGTGCTGGACAAATTAAGATTACAATAGTGGGAATTCTTTTCACTCTAATAGTTATAGTCATTTACTATAAAATCTACAATAAGTCACAAAACACCAACGATAACCAGTCAACAATACTAAATCTAGTTTGTAATAAAAAATATAATGAAAAAATATTTTCTACAACATTGGACATTTTAAATAAAAATTGTCAAAGAATTGTTTTAAACTCATTATCTATAAATGACAAAAATATTGCAAATATTAATTTTGAAATTTCATTTTTAAATAAAAAATCTATTTCAAACATAACTAAAGAGCTGCAAAAACAAAATAATTTTTCAAAAATAATATTTTCTAAAAATGACTCAATCTCTTTATGAGAATAAAAAATAAGAAAAAGTCTAATTTAATAAATTTTAAGATAGATCAAGTTTTAGCTCTTAAAATATATTTTTTATTTAGTATTTTTATTTTTATTTTAATTTCGGTACTTTTTTTTAATACAGGATTTTGGGATAGAAACAAAAAAAATATAATATCACTGGCCCATTTAAATGGAATAATTAATTATAAGTATTATCCAGAAATAATAAATCACAAAATAAAATCTTTTTTTATTAATCAAAAAAAAATATATTTAAATATAAATCAAAAGAATACTTATAAATTAGAGCAAAATAGACACGACATACTTAAAAATATAGAGCTTAAATCTATTTCAAATAGGGCTCATCAAGAATTTGTGGAGGTTACAGGATCCATAACATCTAATGATAAAATTTTAAGGAGTGACATAAGACTAAAGGGGGATAGAAAAATTCATTTTCAAAGCAAAGAAAATTCCTCATACAAATTAAATCTTAAAAAAGATAATTATTTTAATCAAATGAAAAAATTCTCCCTCCAAAAACCGAGGATAAGAAATTATTTACATGAATGGATTTTCCATGAGTTGCTTGGGGAAGGTTATCTAATTAAGATAAATTATGACTTTTATGATTTTTATCTTAATGGAGAATACCAAGGATATTATAATTTAGAGGAAGGGTTTGGAAAAACTCTTTTAGAGAGAAACAATAGAAGAAACGGACCTATTTTCTCTATTTATGAGGAAATCAAAGAAGCGAGTAAAGATCAAAAGTTTGAGCTATATAACAAAAATTATTGGACCAAGAAAGAAAATATTCAAGTTGCTCAAAAAGCAGTCCAAAATTTAAATGATTATTTTAATGGTGATGCAAGTGCTGAAAATGTTTTAGATTTTAAAAAATGGGCATGGTTTTTTGCTGTAGTAGATTTAACATATACATACCATGGTGCGGCACTTAAAAGTGTCAAATTTTATTTTAATCCGATTAATGAAAAAATTGAACCTATTGGATATGATGGTCACAGACTTCTACCGAATTTCAACAAAAGTATAATTTCTTATAAACCCAATTTAAATAAAACAATTTTTGATTTAGCCAATGATAATGACTCTTATAAATGGTTAAAAAACATTTTTTTTCAAAATAAAAAAATAAATAAAGAATTTTATAAGGAATATATTAAATCCATAAATTTAATAACTGATAAATCTTTTTTAGATAATTTTTTTAAAATTAGAAAAAAAGAAATTAATAGAATTAATGCTGGTATATACACAGATGATTATATTTATGACTATGATACATCACGAGAATCTGGGATCGGAATATATTACTATGATAAAAAAGATATTTATAGAAGAGCAGAATTTTTATTAGATAAAATACAAATTAACAAAAATAAAATTTTTGTTGAAATGAATTATAATGAACTTAAAATTTCTTCATTTGATAAAAATAATGTTGTTCTTACAGAACCAAAGTTAAAGTGTGGTACTGAAGATTTAAAATTTAAAAATATTGACTTGTCAAATAGTCAAAATAACATAAGTATAAAAGATCAAAATTTTTTTCACAACTGTGATAAGATTTCATTTGTTAATGAAATAAATAATATTGAATATATTTACGAAATAAATAAATATAATAATTTTAAAAATCTAAAAAATTTTTTTAATATTAGCAACTATAAAAATTACTTCCATGTTCATGAAAATAATGTGCTTAAATTAAAAACAAATATATCGGAATTTAAAGAAAATGTTTATATACCGAAAAATTATTTAGTTAAAATTTCTCCATCACAAAAAATAATATTGTTAAACGGAGTCGCAATATATTCAAACTCTCCTTGGGAGGCTATAGGTGATGAGGATAACAAAATTTTAATTGTAGGACGATTAAATAATTATGGTGGTGGATTAATAATTAGTGATACCAATCAGAGAAGTATTTTTAATCATGTTGATTTTAAATATTTAAATGGTTTTAACAAAAATCCTTACGCTGGTGGAATAATTATGGGTGCAATAAATTTTAATAATACTCAGGTAACTTTAAAAAATATTTTCGTAAAAAATGTTGATTCAGAGGACTCAATTAACATTTTTAATTCAACATTTGATCTAGAAAATTGTTATTTTTCTCATGTTTTGTCAGATGCTATAGATTTTGATTTTAGTAATGGGAAAGCAAAAAATATTAAATTTAATTTGATTGGAAATGACGCCATAGATTTTTCAGGATCAAAAGCCATTGTTGAAAATATTGTTTTTAATAGAGTGGGAGATAAAGTTGTAAGCGTGGGAGAGGATTCTAGGGTAAAAATATTTAATATTGAGGGAAAAAATTCACTTATTGGAGTGGCCAGTAAAGACGGTTCTGATACATATTTAGAAAATGCAAAATTTAAGGATGTAGAATACCCATTTACAGCCTATAAAAAAAAACAGGCTTATCAATATGGTAATTTAAATATAAATAATTACACAGTAATAGGATTTAAAAAAAAATATGTTAGAGACTCAAAATCAACTATTTTTGATAAAGAATTGAGAAAAAAAGTAGGTTCTATCGATGAGGAATCAAACTTAATTATTAAAAATATAATTTAGTTTATGTCTAATATTTATAGATACGAGAGAAAATTTATTCTACCAAAAAATTACTCAATAGATAGTGTTGAGTCAGTTCTAATTAGGTCTAGATTTATTTTTTCTAAACAGCATGAAGATAGATTTGTGAATTCAATATATTTTGATAGTAAAAATTTAAACTCTGTTAAAGAAAATCTTGATGGAGTACTTTCAAAAAAAAAAATAAGACTTAGATGGTACGGGTCATATAATTTTATTCAAAATCCAAGACTTGAGTTAAAATTTAAAAAAGGTTATTTAAACACAAAAAAAATTTTTCAATTGAAGAACTTTAAAATTAAATTTTTTGAAAAGAATTTAAACGCTATTTACACTGTTTTATTAAAAAAGTATAATTTCTTAAAAAATTATAAAATAGTTACATCAACACATTATAGAAGAAAATATTTTATATCTAAAATAAATAATATTAGAGCTACTATAGATACAGATATTTTTTATAAAAAATTGAGGTTATTAGATAATTTTGATCTAAATAATAATGATAGCAGACCTATTTTAGAATTAAAATATAAAATTGCAGATGATAATTATGTAAGAGCTAATCTACAAAATCTTACCTTGCGTTTTTCTAAAAACTCAAAATATATAAATTCTTTATCTTTACAGTAGTATCTAAATATTATTTTTTTATAACATTTTTCCTTAGTGTGGTTGGCAAACCTGTGACTGGAAATCCATAAAATTTATCAACTCTTACTCTATCATTAAAGTGTGGACTCGAAGCCTCTAAAATCTTGCAGTTTGTAATTGCTTCTTCTTGGTGTATAGATCCAGGAGGAAAATGAAAGACATCACCTGGTTTCAAAATTTTTTTTGATAACTTTTTATTTCCTTTGTCATACCTAATCAACAATTTCCCAGACAAAATATAACCACATTCATTTTTTTTATGATGATACTGTATGCCACCTTTGTGTCCCTTTTTAATTTCAAGCAATTTTAGAGAAAGCACTTTTGGAATAAGTGATAAAAGTATTTCTTTTCCCCAAGGTCTCTTTCCAACTATTTTTCTTTTTGGAAATTTTATATTTATATGCTTTTTCTTCATAATCTAAGCTAAATGTTTAAAAAGAATAGGATCATTTTTTGAAATTTGAATTTTGGTTTTTTTCCCAATAACTTTATGGGCGTATCTTACTAGAATTAAATTTTTTTCAAAAATTTTTCCACTTAAACTTTCCATGGTTATTTTTTCACCCTTTTTAATATTTTTTTTTGCTATCAGCGACTTTCCCAATTTAATAAATACAGGTTCCTTTCCAATAAGTTTGTGTTTTTTTGACTTTAGCATTTCTGGAGATCTATGAATGTCTCTTACAAACTTTCTAAAACCTTCAGGTTCCAATGCGAAACTATGGTCAGTGCCTTTCCATGCTCTGTTAAGAGTAACATGTTTTTCAAACACTCTAGCACCCTGAATATAAGCTATTGGGCCTGACAGAATACCATTAAAATGGTCAGATAATCCAATAGTGCACTTTGGATATTTTTTTTTGAGTAAACTAATATTCTCTAATCCTAAACGGTCATGGGGACATGGATATTCAGAAACACAATGTAGTAAGATAGTTTTAACTTTATTTTTTGCAAGTACTTTTAGACTAACATCAATTTCTTTTGAATTGCCACCCCCGGTACTAATAGCAACGATTTTCTTTTGTTTAGAAATAAGATTTATAAAAGGTATATTTCCTAAATCAAATGATGCAATCTTTATAATATCTACATTTAGTTTGGATACTAATTTCAAACTATTTTCATCAAAGGGAGTAATCATAAAACATAAATTCCTTTTTTTACATTCATTTCGTATTATTCTTAATTCTTTGAAATTTAACTCTAGTTTTTCCCTATGTTGACCATAAGTAGTTCCAAAAGAGTTTTCGCTATCATAAGTTTTATTATAAGCTTCTTTTGAAAATAATTTTTTATTATCTCGAACCTGAAATTTAATAATATCAGCTCCTTTTTTTGAAAATTCCTCTACATATTTTTTTGCCAATTCTAATGAACCTTGGTGATTTTGCCCTACTTCAGCAATTACTAGGGGTTTCTTACCAAGACTTTTGATTAATTGATTTTTGTTCATATCTAATATTGATTTTATACACTAAATTTAGATAAATTAAATTTTTTTCATTAAGTATTTTGCATAATTAAAATCATCTAAATTATCTATATCAATTTGATGTGGAATTTTTACATACCCATTTTTTTTTGAAGAAAGTGAGTTATATTTATCAATAATATTTTTTTTGCAGACTAATACATTAGCTCTAAAATAAGCTTCCTCATGTCGTTGTCTATTCAATTTAGATCCTACATTTATTGGATTATTTCCGATATAAGTTGTTACGGATTTATTTCTTGAAATTATTCTTAAAGCTTTTGCAGGATGCTGTCTAGCTTTTGATATTATTACGGAAGAATTATATCCTTTTTTAAGAACTAGATTAATAGCTTTATCTATATCTTTGGCTTTCTGAAATGGTGAAGTTGCTAATAATCTAACAATTATATCTGGTACGTAATTTTCTTTTTCTTTTAGACAAATTAATAAGTCTTTTATAAATTCAATTTCACCAGAATTGTCTTTTGATAAACTTTTGGGTCTCATATAAGGTGCGTAACCACCGAATTTGCTAATTATTTTTTTGTATTTTTTCGAGTCTGTTGAAAAAATTACTCTATTTATATGTTTTGATTGTTTTGCAGCTTTAAATATATAATAAAATAAAGGTTTACCACATAAATCTTTTATATTTTTATCTTTTAAACCTTTTGATCCTGAACGTAAACCAATTACTGCTAATATTTTTTTTCTCATTTTTTTTTAATTTTGTTGTATATTTTTTTATAAACTGGAGCATAAACATTATAATCGTATGATAATTTTACTATAGATCCAATTTGAGTTTCTAATTCTGATTTACACTTTGAGTTAATATCCCTTTGAAGAGATGTTGTTAATGAATTAGGAAAGGTCCTTATTAACCTTATAATACTTGAAAATTTCCCAGAAAAATTATGGGATTTTTTTGAAATTTTTAAACCTTCTTTTATAAGATTTTTGAGCTCACTCATTTTTTTTTGTGATTTTCTTATTTCTCCCAAGTTACAGTTATATAATGCAGTTATCGATGAAATTGCACTAAGTCTCAATAGTTTTTCCCAAATTACCTTATTATCACTGTTAATTATTTTAGTACTGAAATTAATACTTTTTAGAACTCTTTTTATAATTTTTATATCTGATTTCCTTTTTTTGTGTGACGAAATTAAAACCTCCGGACTATTTTTTGACAAATGAATTATACTATTTTTTCCATCCCTAAATGAAACTACTTTGCCTATATTACAAATAAAACTTCTTCCTCCAAATTTTTTATCTAAAACTTTTAGGTGAGATAACCCATTTAAAAAAGGTACTACCAAGGCTTTTCGATTTTTTATATTTCTTAAGCTTTTACTTAAATATGGATATTTTGTACAAATAAAAATTATATTTGCACTTTTTAAATTCGGATCAATTTTTATACTACTTTTGAAACTTCCATAAAATTTACTGTTCAAATTTATACTTATATTTTTTTGTTTGGATTTTTTACTACAAATTACTGTGTAATTTTTATTTTTAAGCAAGACGGCAATTAATCCGCCGATACCTCCAAGTCCTATAATTCCAATTTTAATTTTTTGCACTAAATACTTTTTTTATTCTATTCTCGATTAAGTCACACCCCCATCCAGGCCTATCTGTGATCTCTAAAAATCTTCCCTTAATATTTGGTTTAATTGTAAATATTTTTTCTAAATTCTGTATTTCATCAATGTCTATCTCTCCAATTAAAAAATTAGGAATAATAGAGGCGAAATTTGCTGACATAAAAGTTCCAAGATATCCATTATAATTATGAGTGGTAACTTTTATTTTTTTACTTTCACAATAATCTGAAATTTTTTTCGATTCTGTTAGACCATTCCAAATTAAATCTATTGATATATAGTCTACACACTTTTTATCTATAAATTTTGTTAAGTTTGATAATTCCATTATTGTTTCACCTGTCACGATAGGAATTTTGGTTTTTTTCTTCAATAATATCAAAGGTTTTTCTGTATAACTATCAATTTCAAGCCACTTTATCCTAAATTTCTCCAGTGACTTTGCAATTTGTGTCAAACCCTTAATTTCGAAGTTAAAATTTAGATCAACCGCAATATAAATATCGTCATTCAAATGCTTATTAAGTTCTTTTATCCAATTGGTGATTTCGATAAGAGTATTTTTTTTTAATTCTAAACTTGGATTGTTAAATTTAATTTTATGTCCAGGCATATATATTTCTGGACCGTTTTTAAATAAAGCAAGATTAGTTTTAATAATCTTAAAATCCGTTTGATTTATTTCTTTACAGAAAAACTTAACATCATCTAAAGATTTAATAGCAGGTTTATTTAAATATTGAGGTGTTCTTACTCTCGTTGTACCACAATGAGACCAATATAATTCAATGTGTTTTCGATAATTTTTTCCAAATAACTTACCAACAGAAACTTGTTTTTTTTTACCTAAAATATCCCACAATGCGTTTTCTATCGCAGATATGACCCTTTGTATTAATGATCCTGGATTACTTTTAGATTTCGTTTTTAATATCCAGATTATCCTATTAATGTTTAATGCATTTTCATTTAAAATTACGTCTTTAAAGTCTTTCAATATCCCACAAAAACCATTTAAATTTTTAAAGGTGTCTGTACATTCAGCCCATCCAGAAATTTCTGTATTTGTCTCAATTTTGATGAATGACCATTCATTCCAACCGGCTTGAAAAGTGAATAACTTAATTTCACTAATGATTATATTTTGATTTTTTCTCATTTTAAGCGATTATTTTTAAACAATAAAATTATTATAACAAAAAAAAACATTAATTCATTATTATTTATAATGTTGACCATTATTTGACTGGTCAATATAAAATGAATTTGTTAGAAGAAAATTTAATTGTCGTAGGTTTAAAAGAGTGTTTAATTTAAGTATTATTTTTAAACTTCATCAAAATTATGGGAAGAAAAGTAATTAATAATTTTATAAAACAAAACTTTTTAAAAATAAGTCATTTTAATAATAACAAAAAAATTTTATTAATCGACAGGGGAATAAGTGATAGCGCAATAATGAATTCATTATTTGCTTATAGATTAAATAAAACACAAAATTTCAATATTGACCTAGCAAGCGATCTTTCTATAGGAAATGATATTATAAATATTTATAATTCTTTTGGAATTAATAACTTAATCAAAATTAACATTCGAGAAATATTTAAAGATTTTTATTTATTTTTTAATACGAATATTTGTTTTATCGCAACATATTTTAAAATTTTGTTTCTAGGAAGAACATGGTTTATCAATAAATTTAAAGTCAAAAACATATACTTTGGGGATCTAATATACGACGATTACATAAGAAGAAATTTAAATTTTTTAAAAAGGAATTTAAATAATTCGAGATTTCTTAAAACGCTTTTTATTTCTATATTTAAAATTTTTTTTTTAAATAATTTAATAAATAATAAAAAATATAACTACGTGATGTCACCCACCCACACTTACGCCTCAAACGCTGCTTTAGGGATGAGAATAGCACTTAAAAAAAAAATAAAAGTATTAAATATTTTAAGTAGCAGACTAAGAGTTTACACAAAATCTTTTGAAGCAGAAAAAATTGAGTATATTTTGGATCTTAAATATTTAAAGGACAGTAAAATATTCGATAAGAGTTGGTTAAATAGATTTGATTTAATGATGAAAAATAGATTCGCAGGAAATATAAAATATGTTACTGCTAAAGACGCGTATTATAATAAACAAAATATAACCAAGAATAATTTTTTTAAAATATTTAATTTATCTCAAAAAAATTTTAAAAGAATCGTTTTTTTTGCCCCTCATTGTTTTTCAGATGCAAACCATAAAGCAGGTAGATTAATATTTGATGATTATTATGATCAATTTCAAACAACTATAAAATTTGCAAAAAAAGATAAAAATTCTCTATGGATAATTAAAATACATCCTACTAGCTATAAATACAAAGAGGAAAATGTAATTAATCAACTTATTAAAAATAAAGAGGTAAATAATATTGTAATTTGTCCAAATCAATTAAGTACCTTTGCATTGATAAAATTTTCAGATTTAATTATTACGGGTAGAGGTACTATAGGATTAGAGTCAGCATGTTTTGGAAAAAAACCTCTTTTGGCTGGTGAAACCTTCTACTCAAAATTTGGCATTACTCATAATCCTTCTAATCGAAATGATTATCTTCAAAAACTTTCAAGATACAACCTTCAAAATAAACTCAATAAAAAACAAATTCAAATTGCAAAAAAACTTTTTTACTTAGTCGTATTTAAGAATTCATACACAGAAAAAGATAAAATAATGGTTTCCAACTATATAAGGGTAGATACTAAAAAAAAAAAATTACATCAGCAATTTTTGAATGAGGACGAATTTATAAGGCAATTAGCGAAACAACTTGGTAAGAGAGTAGATATATCAAACGATGCAATCTTTCTAAATTTTGAAAAGATACTTATGCGTCAAAAATAGGCCATATTCAGGTTAATACATGTAGAATATTTTTATGTTTAATAAAATTAATAAAATTTTAAATAAAAATCAAAAAATAAAAATTTATTTATTATTTTTAGTTTCATTTCCATTGATTTTTTTAGAAACAATTTCGATTGGTTCATTACCAGTTTACATATTAACTATTATTAACCCTGAAAGTATAATAAATTTTTTCGATAAAGATGCTTTGACTAATTTTTTAAACAATATGTCAATAGAGCAAAGAGCATTATATGGTTTAATATTAATTATAATTATATTTGTTTTCAAAGGAATATATAATTCTGCCTTTCATTTTTATGAATTAAGTGTTCTTAAAAAAATAAATTTGGAGCATGCTAAAAAGCTTTATGCGCATTACTTAAATAAAAAAGTATTATTCTTCTCATATAACAATCCTTCCCAATTAATCCAAAACATAGATGATATCAAAAGATCATCTACTGCCATATTCAGTATTTTTAATATAGTAAAAGAAACACTTATAATTTTTACAATTTTTTTAATGTTAATTTTCGCAAGTCCTAAAATTGTTTTAATTAGTATAACAATTTTCTTTCTTCCAATATATTTCTTTGTTAGTTTTTTTAGGAAAAGTCTGAAAAAAAGAGGTGATATTGCAAGAAAGCATAGATATCAAAAATTAAAAAATTTACAAGAGGGTTTTTCTTTAATTAAATTTATTAAGATAATTAAAGGTGAAGAATTTGCTTTAAATACCTTTTTGCAAAATAATTACAGGGCCACTCATCAAGAGACTATGTTAGCTTTTATTTCAAGATTGCCAAGAATAATTTTAGAAACATTTTCGGTTTTAGCTATATCATGCATAGTATTCTTTTTATTTAGATCAAACTTAAATTTTGAAACAATTCTACCAACAGTAACTTTATTAGTAGTAGGTTTGATTAGATTTATTCCAAGTATAGGTGCAATTTTAGTTAGTCTAAATCAATATAAATTTCACACAGTATCCTTAAACAATATATATGAAATTTTTACTGAAGTCGAAAAGAAAAATTTAAAATTAAATATTGATTTAAAAGATACTCTTAATGAAAAGACTAATTTTAGCAATGTTATAGAATTAAAAAATATAGATTTTTCATACTTGAACTCAAAAGAGAAAATTTTAAAAAATATAAATTTTGAAATTAAAAAAAATCAAAAAGTTGGTATAACCGGTCCTTCCGGGTCGGGTAAATCTACTTTAATTTCTATTTGTTTAGGATTAATAGAACCTAATAAAGGAAATGTATTGTGCGATGGCAAGGATATTTTTAAAAATCTAAATGGTTGGCATAAAAATATCGGTTATGTCCCTCAATCTATTCATTTATTAGATGACACAATTAAAAATAATATATGTTACGGCATTAATCCAAAAAACATAAATATTAACAATTTAAACCACTCAATAGATTTAGCTGAAATAAAAGAATTTATTGAGCAACAACCAGACCAAATAAATACTTTTATAGGTCATGAAGGTTCTAGAATATCAGGGGGACAGCTTCAAAGGATAGGTATTGCTAGGGCTTTATATTCACGGCCTTCAATTTTAATATTAGATGAGCCCACCAGCTCATTAGATAAACAAAATGAAGAACAAATTATAAATAGTTTGTTCTCAATTAAAAATATTACTGTAATAGTTATTTCTCATAATCCAAATATATTAAAAAAATGCGATCAAGTATTAAACTTAGAAAATCATTCTATTAAAAGTTTTGAAAATACTTAATTTTAATGACAGATAATTAATTGTGAAAAAAAGTTTTTTTATAGAGTTTATTGGAATGCCAGGATGTGGAAAATCCTATTATAGCAATAAAATTAAGAAATTATTAAAAAATGAGGGGTTAATTTCCAACCATTATGATGATTTATCAAAAATTAAAAAATTTTTATTTTTCTTACTTTTTTTATTTACGAATTTTAAGTTAACTTTATTAAATATAATTTACTTTTATACACAAACATCAAAAAGTAATGAATTTGCAAAACATCTTTATTATTTTAAAAATGAATCTGCTTTAAGAATTTACCATAAAATAAACACAAAAAGGGTTATAAATTCTGAAGGTTTTAGACATAGGTCAATTTATTTCATTTACGAAAATTTAAAAAAAAATAGCAATTTTTCTTACAAAGAATATCTAAACTTATTGCCAAAAATTGATTTGTTAATTTATATTAAATCAAGCAAAAAAAATAACATAGATAGAACAAAGAAAAGAAAAAAACAATACAAGTATAACAAAAATGAAATTGAAAATTATGATATTAAAGAAAACATCATTGAGAAAATTGTAAAAGAAAGTAAAAAAAAAGTTAATATAGTATATATACGAAATGATCATGAGGTTAAAAATATAAATATAATTAAAAAGAAAATTAAAAATCTATGCTAAATTTAAAATACTTTAAGATAAAAAATTTCATCAAATTAGATTTAAGGTGGAAATTAAAGAGAATTGGAAAACATATTGGGATAGATTTATACCCAAAGCTATTTCGCTGGTATGGATTTAGGGGTCTTTATTCAAAATTTATTTTTAATCTTGTCTTTTTTTCATTAGCCTTCAAAAAAAAAAATGAAATATACGAAGAAATTGTAAGAATTTCAAAAAAAACAGATGTTGAAAAAAATTTCCTTATTTCCCCTCCCTCATCCGGTAGCAACTACCTTAGAGGTATTCTATCAAGTTTTATTGAAATTTATTATAATATTGGAAATGGAATACCAAAATTTAATAGTTTAACAAATGAATGGATATATTCTATTAGTCCAGTTAAAAGAGATACTCTTTTTCATCATATAAACAATCAAAACTTAAAAGAGAAATTTCGCGATAAATTTTTATCTGACCATGAATTTAGTGAGAAAATGATAATTTTTTCTCGTTATCCATTTATTACTTGCGATTTATTTAGAATAAAAAATAACAAAAAAGTTATTTTGATAAGAGAACCAATTGATTGGATAGTTTCGAGATACACTCAATTTGAAAAAAATATTTTCTATAAAGAGGGTGAAATTAATAAAAAGCTGATTGATCATGAACTCTACAAATTAAATAAATTTTTATTGTATTGGCTTAAAAATTTAAAAGAAAATGATGATAATTTTTTAATTGTAAAGTTTGAAGAATTAGTAAAAAACCCAATCGAAAAAATTGTTCAAATTTTTAAATTTTATGATTATGATACTGAAAATCATGATTTAATTAAAAGATCGATAGAAGTTAACTCTAAGGACTTTGCACTTACAAACTTAAATGTGAAATTTGTTGGAACTAGATTTAAAGATCCAAAAATTAAGACTAGGAATCATATTAAAATAAAAGATTACTGTTATGAAGTCATAAATAGCTTAAAATTAGACAAAAATTATAGCGAAATTTTAAGACTTGGCAAAAAATAATTATTTTATTATGTAAGATGGTCTTACAAAATAATTAAGAAATTTGATATTTTTTTTTCTTCTTTGTAAAAATTTTTTAATCACTTTAGTTTCACCTTCGTAAAAAGTTCCGTCTTTACCAGTTCCACCATAATTATCGAATACTATTGCACCTCCCTTAGAAACATTATCGTACAAATAATCCAAAGCACACTCTGTTGGCTCCACAAACGCTAAGTCAATATTTAAAAAACTTATTTTTAATTTTCTATTTTTTTTTATAAAATTTGGTACTGTGTTTAAAACATCCCCCTTAACAAGTTTTACATTTTTAATTTTTTTTTTTTTAAAAACATTTTCCAATTGTTTTTTTGATATGGAACTGTGACCTGCGGTCTTAATCCAATGCTCTCTATGTTTTCTTTCATTTTCAAAAGACGTATTTGGGTAAGTATCTGTAAATGTATCAAAACCAATTAAATTACATTTCTTTTTAAATAGCTCTCTAAAAAGAGCCAATCTAACAAAAGATGTACCTTTGAATATGCCACATTCAACAATATCCCCCTTAACATTTATAATTTTTTTAAATATTTCGTAGTGAATTAAAAATTTTGACAATCTTTCTTTATCCATCTGTAAATTAAAATCTGTTTCGGAGTCATACATTGATTGTGAAGTAAATTTTGGTAATTTAATCATCTAATTAATTTATTCTTTAATTTTCTAGTAACATCTACAGCCAATTTATCAATACTTTTTTTAAAATCATTTTCAATAATAACGTGCGGTGCTTTAGGGAAGTATGGTTTTATGTCTTTTCCAACTATATTTTTTTTTTTTAAATAAAAATCTTTCTTTTTTCCAAAGTTAATAATATCTTTTACTGATGTTTTAATATATATTTTAATTAAATTATCTATATTTTTTGACCATTTATTAATAGCTAGTTTGTTAAGAAAAATAGTTGGGTAAATTACATTTATATTTCTTTTTAAAATTAAATTTAATATTTCAAGTTTTGGTACAACAGATCTATCTCTTTCTTTTTTTGAGAAGCCAAAACTTATACCGATTTTTTTGAAAAATGTTCTTAGATCATCTCCATCGAGTAAAATTGAGGTTCCAATCATTTTTTCAATATCTTTTTTGATTTTCCTTGATATACCCGACTTTCCAGAACCTGAGAAACCATATATGATTATACACCAACCATATTTTTTATTTTTTTTTTTCATTAAATGATATTAGTTTAATAGATATATATAATTTAGGATAATTAAAGTTAAATTTTATGAAATTAAAACAA
>CEUJ01394100.1_pt1 | contig 14861 bp, 18 predicted proteins | sample 361531 | NCBI WGS metagenome assembly CEUJ01 (sample SAMEA2622842, study PRJEB7988) | marine metagenome | biome: marine biome (ENVO:00000447); feature: marine epipelagic mixed layer (ENVO:xxxxxxxxx); material: "saline water (ENVO:00002010), including plankton (ENVO:xxxxxxxx)" | depth 140 m | reverse complement strand
CTAATATCTCGATGTCTAAGTGCAGCTAAAATACCTATAACCCCGTACATACCAGTTCCCATATCAGTTACAGGAGTTCCCACTTTTATAGGCTCTTCTAGATCTGGTAATCCAGTTAATGTCATAAGTCCACTCATTCCTTGAGCTATTAGATCTAATCCACCTAGTTTTGCATAAGGGCTTCCCTCTCCAAATCCAGAAATTGAACAATAAATTAATTTTGGGTTTCTTTTATGTAAATCATCCCAACCAAAACCTAGTCTATCCATAACGCCAGGTCTAAAATTCTGAACAAGTATATCCGCGCTATCTACTAACTTTAAGAATATTTTCTTACCCTCTTCTGACTTCAAATTAAGAGCTAAACCACGTTTGTTTCTATTAACAATCATAAATTTACCATTTTCTCCTTTATAAGGAGTATCATATTCTTTTTTGTTCGCCCCTACTGGTTCAGATCCAATATTTCTCATATCAGCTTGACTTGGATTTTCTATTTTTATTACATCTGCACCCAGATCAGCAAGAATTAATGATGCATATGGACCCGCAAGAGCCAACGTACAATCTATAACCTTTAAGCCATTAAGTGATTGAACCAATTTATCTCCATTCGCATTTTTTATTTATCAGTTTATCAAATATATAAATCTCAGTATTTTTCGTAATCTACTTCAGCGCTATCAAGCGTATTTTGAGCTCTCAAAATCACTGGCATATCTATCATTTCTCCATTTAAGGATGTAGAACCTCTTCCCTTAGATTTTGCATCATTAGCTACTTTCATAATCGTCAATGCTTCTTGGATTTCTTTATCTGAAGGCATAAAAATATCTTCAATAATTTTAGCTTGATTAGGATGTATTGATAATTTTCCTTTAAACCCTAATGATTTAGCATGTTTAGATTCTTTTTTTAAACCTTCATCATCTCTAAAGGCGGTAAATGGAGTATCAAGAGAATGAATATTATGAGATCTAGCAGTAAGAGCAATCATTGATCTAGCAAAAATCAGGTGTGATTGGTCAGATGGATTATCTTCAATTTGCTTACTAATTCCCATGTCTGCAGTAAAGTCTTCTGCTCCAAATGCTATCCACTTGATTCTTTGTGATGAAATTAAGATATTATTTAGATTATTAATTGCTTCTGCATTTTCAATCCAGGGTAATAGAAATATAGAATTTTCTTTTATTTTTTTTTCTCGTTCAATCTTCAAAATTAATCTATCCAAAGTTTGAACTTCTTGAGGATTCCTGATCTTTCCTATAGATATTCCAATTATATCGTTAGTTACTATTTTTTCTAGATCTGCCTCAGTAATCCCAGTTGAAAAAGAATTTATCCTAGGCACTAGATATTTACCTGAGCTTTTCAGTAAAGGTAAATATTTTGAAACTATTTCTCTAGCTTTTTCCTTATCATCAAATGCAACGGAATCTTCCAAATCCGGGATAAGCCATTTTGTATCCAAAGTTTTCGACTTATCTAACATTTTTTCTTGATTACCAGGAACAAATAATAATGTTGACGGGTTGATATTCATAATCTTATTGGTCAATTACCGACCCATCTTCATGTAATCTTGTTAGTACTTCCCTTGATTTAGGAGGACATTTTTCAACTGCATCAGGTTTTAATTCAAGCCCTATACCTGGTTCATCAGATAATATAAGGTATCCATTCCCATCATGTTTGGACATACCACTCACCATATTTGCCTTATTAAAGGAATGCTGATTAGGAGTAAAAGGATTATCCATGTCATCAGGTTGAATGTCTTCACCAATTGGATATTCTTGAAGAGCAAAATTTGGAGCAGTTGCAGCAATTTGTAAGCAAGCTGCAGTAGAAACTGGAGATAATGGGTTGTGAGGAACAACACCTACATGATGAGCTTCTGCAAGAGCAGCTATTTTTCTAGCTCCTGAAATCCCTCCTACTAAGCAAACATCTGGCCTTACATATTGAACAGAATTCCTTGATAAAGCCATTTGAAATTCCCATATAGAAGTAAAACGCTCGCCTGTAGCAATAGGTATATTGATTTTTTCGGCAACATAGGCCATCTCATCAAAGTTATCTGGTGTAACAGGATCTTCAAAAAAATAAGGATTAAATTTTTCAATACCTAATCCCAATTGAACGGCTTCCGTTGGTGTCATCCTTCTATGTATTTCTATACATAAATCTACATCATTTCCAACCGCATCTCGGTATTTTTCTACAGTCTCAATTGCGTCATTAATTTTATTTGCATGAGTTTTAAAATAAGGTACATCTCTTTCTTCATCCAAGAAAGGTGTCAGATGTCCTACAGCTGTAAAACCTCTTTTTTTAGCATCTACAATACCGTCAATTAAAGTTTTTTGGGTATTTCCAAAAACATGATAGTAAACTCTTGCTTTATCTCTAACTTTTCCACCTAGTAATTGATGAACAGGAACATCAAAATGTTTACCCATTATATCCCAAAGAGCAATATCAATAGCGCTTAATGCTCCCATAATCGCAGAGCCTCTGAAATGAGAAAACCTATACATATATTGCCAGTGATGCTCAATTTTTAATGGATCTTTACCAACTAAATATCTTCCAAATTTTTCTATAGCTGCTTGAGATGCTTCAAGGTACCCCCATGCCCCAGATTCACCAAGACCGTAAATTCCTGCATCTGTATCGATTTTTACCAATAAATACCTATCAAGCATTAATGGAGTAATTTTAGTTATTTTCATACATACCTTCAAATTAATGGATAATTAAGAATCAATTATTAACTAGAAATTGATATTTTACAACCATATAACAAAAAAATATCCAACTAATTACGATTAAATTAATTTTCCTCTTGATAAAGCAATATTAATTTTTTCCATGAGTTCAATAACCGATTCTGAAGTAAGTTCCAGAGTAATTCTTGAATTAATAGGATCTTTTTTGTTATTAAAACTCAATATTATCGCGTGTTCGCCATCAACATGGTCAGGGTGATCGTAGTACACATCACAAGAATCTAATGTAACCTGTAAATCATTTTTTTTTCCTGAAGCATTAATTTGTGCTCTTTCAGCAATCATAGTACACATATTACACTCCCAACTTATTTTCAAAAAAATCTAAAATTTTTACCCAAGCATCAACAGATTGTTCCTGTCTATACAATGGTCTATCGTGATACATAAACCCATGCCCTGCACCATCATATCTATGAAAAACATAATCCTTATTATGTTCTTTTAGCAATCTTTCATGCTCATCAACTTGTTCTGGTGGAGGAGAAACATCATCATTACCAAAAAGACCTAATAAAGAACCTGAAAAATCTTTTGTTAGTGATGCTGGAGACTCTGGCTGTTTATCTGTGATACTACTCTCATCCATGATCACATTACCACCCCAACATTCCACAATTGCATCAAATCTGTCTGTTTTACATCCAGTTAAAAAACCATGCCTTCCTCCTGAACATGTTCCAAATAATCCAAATTTACCATTATGAATATCTAGGTTAGATATATAATTTGTAGCTCCTAATAAATCTCCAATAACCTGTTTATCTGAAACACCACCCATAGATCTTACTTGAGCAGCAACATCTTCCGGAGATCCGTTACCTTCCCTGTAGTATAAATCTGGGCATATAGCTAAAAAACCATGATGAGCAAACTTCCTAGTAAATTCTTTATATAATTCATCCCATCCAGGTAGATGATGAATTAACACAACTACTGGAAATTTCTCATCTGGGTTTTTGGTAATTGGTTTTGCAAAATATGCATTAATTTCGTCCTCTTTGCTATCTCCCCAAGTATCAAAAGTTTTATTTTCAGATTTTATTTTTATAGTTTCTGCCAATAACCCTTCATAATCATGTGTATTATATTTTTTCATATTAGCTCCTAATTTTTTCACTTAAATTTTTTATATCAAATATATGTTAAAAAATGAAGTAATTGCTTTAGATTGATAATAAGAAAGTTTGATAAAATTTATTTTATGATAAATAATTTCTTAAAACTAATTGGAATAATAGTAGGATTGATTATAGTATTGATGCTAATTATTACACCTTTACTCTAGGAATAAAATGTCATCTAAATGATTCTGCATCATCCTCTGGTTTATAATTTATTTCCTTGAGTGAATTACTAGTATCCCAAAATTTCCACTTATTTTTTGATACTCCATAATAGATGCCAAACCTTATATCCTTTGAAGCCTCAATACAAGATATTACTAGCCTAGCAAGGTCATTGTGTGTAAGAAGAGTTGAAAATTGTCTAGTGTTGGTTGGGGCTGACTCAGCATTTAATGTTCCAATCCTTAGGCACATAACAGATAAACCATACTTATCGGAATAATATCTGCCTGCAGCTTCTCCAAAAGCCTTACCAATTCCATAAGGCCCATCAGGTCTAATTGGCATTTCTGTTGTTAATAATGGGATGTTTTTATTATCAACTTTGGAGTATTCTCCATTTACTATCTCTTTATAAGGACTATCAAACTCATACATTCCTGTGGCATGGTTAGAGCTGGCAAAAATATATCTCTCTACACCAGATATTCTTGATGCCTCAAGAGCAGTTGATGTGCAAATTAGATTAGTTTCATGAATAACATCCCACTTGCTATATTGATTTGGATCACTTGCTAAATCTATTACAACATCAATTCCACTGAAAGCAGGTAGTACTCTTTCTAAATTTGTACAATCTGCTTGGAGAGTTGGCACATCATTAAATTTTCTACGATCAACTCCCGTTATAGTATATTTATCTTTGAGCTTGTCAGTAATTACACCTCCAACTAGCCCAGATATCCCTGTGATTAAAATTTTTTTCATGTAAATAATTCTACATATTTATTAAAAATTTTTCTAATCTGTAATTACGCTTTTGCTTCTATTAGACGGAATCCTCTCTTTTTTACTGCAAGAATTCCTGGGTGACCATATTTTTTTAATTTTCCCCTAATTCTACAAATATAAGTATCTACTATACGAGATTTAAATTGTTTACCATTCCAAAAATTATCTATAATCTCATCTCTTGATAAAATTTTATCGGAATTATTAATCAATAATTTGAGTAGTTCATATTCTTTATAGCATAGATTTAATACTTTGTTTTTATAGGAAATTTCAAATAAATCATCGTCTATTTCGAGCATTATATCTCCTTATTTTTTGACCCTAGACAACTTATATCATCTAGGTTCAAAAATATGAATAACTGTTTTACTTCTTTACTTCTGTAAAGTCTGGGTATCCTGATGCACTGTGTTCAATAACATCAAGACCTATTTCTTCCTCTTTCTTTGAAACTCTCATTCCAATCGTTACATCGATTAGTTTGAAAACAATAAATGAAGATCCGAAAACAAACACAAATGCTGCTAAAACACCAACTAATTGAGCACCTAGCTGACCAGCACCACCTCCAAAAAACAGACCATCAACTCCACCAAATTCTGATTGAGCAAATAATCCAACAGCTATTGTTCCCCAAGCTCCCGCAAAACCATGTGCAGCTATAGCTCCGACAGGATCATCTACTTTTAATACGACCTCTAATAATGTCGCTGAAGCAACAACTACAAATCCACCTATAAGACCAACTATCAAAGCCATTCCTGGTCCCATATTTGCACAACCTGCAGTTATAGAAACTAAACCTGCAATAACACCATTAAGTGTCATGTATACATCGAATCTTTTCCATAAGATGTAAGATAATACCATCGCTCCAACAGCTCCTGCTGCTGCAGCAAGATTTGTAGTAATGAAGATAGTTGCAATAGATCCATCATTACCGGATACAGTAGACCCAGCATTGAACCCAAACCAACCAAACCAAAGTACGAACACACCCAAAGCCATCAATACTACAGAGTGCCCCGGTATTCTAATTGGACTATTATCTTTAGCATATTTACCTAATCTTGGTCCAACAACTATAGCACCTGCCAAAGCAGCCCATCCACCAACACTATGAACAACTGTAGAACCAGCAAAGTCAATAAATCCTGGCCCCACATCATTTAGCCAACCACCGCCCCAAACCCAAGAACCAAAAATTGGGTATATTATAGCTGTTACTGCTATAGCATAAATCAAGTATGCAGCAAACTTAGTTCTTTCTGCTACAGCACCTGAAATAATTGTTGCTGCAGTTGCAGCAAATACAGTTTGGAAAATGAAAAATGCAAAATCAAAAGCTGCAGTATCTGAGGCAGTGTCGATTTCTGAAAGTGCGAAGTTATCAGTACCAATTCAACCACTGCTGTTGGTACCAAACATCAAACCGAAACCTACTAACCAAAAGAACAATGAACCTAATGAAATATCCATAACATTCTTCATAATTATATTGATAGAGTTCTTTGCTCTTGTAGCTCCTGCCTCCAATAATGCAAATCCTGCCTGCATAAGAAAGACTAATACTGTGGCAAACAAGACCCAAACAATATCAAGATACATAGGATTAAAAGTATCTATTTTGTAATCTCCTTTATAAAGATTTTTATTTTTTCTATATTTGAAATATTAAAATGGATTTATTTCGAAAGTGTATCAATTTTGTTTCAAAAATATTAAACCAATGTTATGTTATATAAATTTTACATTTCCGAAATTTATTTTTAATAAATAGAGTTGAAAATAATATGTAGATAGTAAAATAATTTAGTAAAGGGAATTGGAATGCAAAATAATAAAGTTGAGATTGATCAAACAATAAAAAGAGATAATAAGAAATCGCTTTTACTTATATCCTTTTATTTAGTAATACTTGTCATCGGAGCTGTATTAACAATTTAAATTCCTATTATTCTTGACTAATCCACAAGAATAATTAATTACTAATCTCCTGTTATATAAAAGGCACTTGTAGTTTTCAAGTGCCTTTTAAATTTAAATATTTATTTGAAATACTAATAAATGATGTTATAAATAGACTATAAAGAATTTATAAAAAAGAAATAATAATATGAAAATAACAAATGCAGAAAATAATATGAAAATATCACCATCACCAGATATATGGCTGGCTGGAGATCCTGAAGACCTTAAAAAATGGATGGATAAAGGTGTGAAAGGTATTGTAACTAACACAGTAGTACTCAAAGAACTTACTGATAAATATGGTTCAATAATAGATCTTACAAAAAGATATCTAGATATGACTGATAAAAAAATTGCTATAGAAATTGATGGTCATTCAACTAATGAGTTACTAGATGTTGGTGAAGCGTTTACAAAATTATCTGAACAAATAATCCTAAAAATACCGATGAGCGAACATGCTTTAGGTGCATTTACCGAACTAAACAAAGCTAACATTGAAACATTTTGTACAACTATATTTACCTTAAATCAAGCTGTACTAGCAGCTAATTCAGGAGTAGACCATGTTCTGCCCTTCTGTGAACCTTTTATTGACGTAGGTAAAGATCCAACACAATTGATTAGGGAAATTAAATCTGTATTTAACGGAAGAGAAAATAGACCTTATATAACTGCAGCCTTGGTTAGATCTGCCTCAACTGCACACAAAGCAATTCTTGATGGAGCAGATGGGATAATAATTTTTTGGCCAATATTTGAACAAATGATCAAGTCAAAATTAACAGATGAATGGAATCAAACTTTTCTAGATAATTGGGATTCTATTTATCACAAAGGCAACCTGGAAGACATTAAATACAGGCCACATAATTAATTTTTCAACAATCAAATTTCAAAAAAACACGAATTTTTAGACTACTTTATTATAAAAGTGTACAAAAATAGTACTATTTATGTTTTTTTTATTGATATTTGTGTACTTAAATAGTATAGAATTATTTTGTTGAATAAAAAGTTTAATAATTCAAGAGGAAAATAAATGTATAAATTAAATTATAAATTATTCTCTTTTTTGCTAATTTCAATGTTCAGCATAGTTATATTTGCATGTTCATCAGATACAGAAACTGTTGAAAAAATAGTTGAAGTTGAAAAAGAAGTGCCGGTAACTGTGGTTGTTGAGAAAGAAGTAGAAAAGAAAGTTGAAGTACCAGTAACTGTAGTTGTTGAGAAAGAAGTAGAAAAGAAAGTTGAAGTAATGGTAACAGCTGTACCTGAGGAAACTAAGCCGTTAGTCATTTATTCTGGTAGAGGAGAATCATTGGTTCAGCCACTTATTGATCAATTTCAGGCTGTATCTGGTATAGAAGTACAGGTAAATTACGGAAAAACTACTGCAATGGCTGCAACGCTACTCGAAGAAGGTAGCAAAACTCCAGCTGATGTATTTTTTGCTCAAGATCCAGGTGGTCTAGGCTCTGTTGATTCAATGCTTAGCACACTTTCAAGTGATTTAGTTGCTATGGTTCCAGATTGGGCTAGTGACCCAGAAGGAAAATGGGTAGGAACTTCAGGAAGAGCAAGAGTTGTGGTATATAACACTGAAGCTGTTGATCCTGCAGATCTACCTACATCCTTAGAAGGTTTCACAGACCCTAAATGGAAAGGTAAAATTGGATTCCCTCCAACTAATAGTTCTTTCCATGCTATGGTAACCGGTATGAGATTAGAGTGGGGTGAGGAAAAAACAAAGACATGGCTAGAAGGTATTATGGCTAATGAACCAAAATTCTATGCTAAAAATACACCAACAGTAGAAGCTGCAGGCAAAGGTGAAATCGAAGTAGGATTTGTAAATCACTACTACTTACACCGATTCATTGCTGAAAATGGCGAGTCATTCGGTGCTAGAAATTATCACACTACCGCTGATGACCCAGGCTCTATTGTTCTTGTAGCCGGTGCTGGAATATTAGAAGAATCAGACAACAAGGATGCTGCTGAACAATTCTTAAAATTCTTACTTAGCCCGGTAGGACAGCAATATTTTGCGTCTCAAACTCATGAATATCCGCTTAATGATGGTGCAAAGGCTAACAGAAACCTAACACCATTGGCAGATATAAAAAAGTTTGATATTGACATTGCTGAGCTAAAGGATATCGAAGGTACAGTAGCGCTTCTTACTGAAGTAGGAGCACTACAATAATCTAAAACCTCATATCTTCGGTTTCTAATCTAGAAAAGGGTCCTGTTTATCAGGACCTTTTTCTATTTAAGATTTGAATAAATAGAAAAAATTAATCAAAATTCAACTTTTTAATTTTTAAATTTATTTGTAGTTAATGTAAAATATAAAAAGATTAGATTTACAAATTTTTTTAATTTTCATGCTACAAGATAAAAAAAACGGATACTTAATAATTAATACAGGTACTCCTGATGAGCCAACAATTCCAGCATTAAGAAGATATCTCAAAGAGTTTTTATCTGACCCTGATATGCTTGACTACCCTTCAACTAGGCTACCAGAATTATCAAAAGGGATAAATAATAGGTTAAAAGACGGAATAGCATCAATACTTAGATGGATGATTGTTAATTTAATTGTTGTTCCATTCAGACCACAAAAAATCATAAAAAAATACAGTGGAATATGGACAGATGAAGGGTCTCCATTATTAGTAAATACAATAAAATTTACAGAAAAACTAAAAACTTATATTAATGGAAATATTGAAATTGGCATGAGATATGGCAATCCTTCAATTGAGAATGGAATTAAAAAACTCAAAGAAAATGGAACAGAAAGACTTTTTTTGGTTTCTATGTTTCCGCAATATGCAGAAGCAACATCAGGTTCATCATTTAGAGAAGCTGAAAGAATATTGAATAATGAAAATTTCAACCCTGAAATAATAAAAATTGACCATTATTTTGATCAATATTTTTACCTTAAATCATTCGTTGATAGTGTAAAAAAATCTAAAGAATATCAAGAAAGTGAATATCTTTTATTTAGTTTTCATGGACTTCCTGTTAGGCAACTTAGAAAAGCAGACCCATCAGAAAGTCATTGTCAAAAAGTTGAAAATTGTTGTGAAAAAGTTTCAGAATATAATGAATTTTGTTACAAAGCTCATTCAGTCAAACAAATAATGAAGGTTGCTGAAATGCTCAATCCTGATATTCCATTTAAGGTTTGCTATCAAAGTACTTTTGGACCGGAAAAATGGATACAACCAAATATTGTAGATGTAGTTGAAGATTTAGCCAAAAAAGGAATTAAAAAAATTTCTGTTGCATGCCCTTCATTCACTGCTGATTGCCTCGAAACATTAGAAGAAATAGCTGAAGAGAACAATGAGGATTTTGAAAAACTTGGGGGAGAATCTCTCAAGTTAATTCCAAGTCTTAATGATAATGAAGAATGGGTGAGAAGTTTTGCAGAATACCTAAATGAAAAAGAAGAACAATTTGAACAAAGTAGGATTTATTCATAATGAAACCGACAATCATATTTAGAATGTATGATTAATGAATAGATTATTAACTTTAATTTTTGTTATTATTTGGATTTTTCTTGCCTGGAATCATATAAAAAATAATTTTTACTAGATCTATTTTCCCAGTTAATAATACTTTTTATGTTACTCTATCATTTAGTTAGTAATGATTTACAACATTTTATATTTTTGAAAAAATTTGACTAATTCTGCAAATAAAATAAATTATTTTTCATCCTTAAGATACCCTGATTTTCAAAAAATATGGCTAGCGGGATTATTTGCAGGTTCATCTCATTGGGCTTTGATAGTTATTAGAGGTTGGGTTGTATACGAAATTTCAGAAAGCAGTATGCTTGTAGGTCTTGTAACTTTTTCAGCTATGATTCCAATGATCTTAGTTACCCCCATAATAGGTTATTTAGCGGATAAATTTCAAAGAAGAAAAATCATGCAATCTATGTTTTTAATTAATTTTATACATAATTTAGGTTTGGGAATGTTATATTTTTTAGATTTAATTGAGCCTTGGCATCTTATAGTTTTAGCATTTGTTCAGGGCTCAGCAAGAGCTGCTCGTATGCCCTCCGGGCAATCATTAGTCCCGAATATTGTCCCAAAAACATATTTACTAAATGCTGTAGCATTAGATATGTCAACTGTTCATGCCACAAGATTGTTAGGGCCTCTTGCAGTGGCTCCGTTATTAGCTTTTGTAGGTAGAAATGGAGAGTCCATAACTGGAATAGACTTAGCATTCTTTATGTGTACTGGATTTTATGCATTAAGTTTATTTTTTTCATTAATGATCAAAAATACATCCACTGGCCAAATTAATTCTGAATCGTTTAGACAAGGTTTTACTGAAGGTTTAAAATACCTTCATAATACTAAACCAATATTTATTATTACAGGTATAACTACATTACATTGCATGTTCACAATGTCTTTTGAGTCTGTACTTCCTTTCTTCTCAGTAAACAAATTAGGATCAGAGGGATTAGTAGTTAGTTTTTTAATGATGTGTGTAGGAGTAGGTGCATTAATTGCTTCAATATTTCTTGCTGGTACTAGAGATGAAAAAATTAAAGGAAGAATTTTTTATATTTTTGCTATTATTAGTGGAATTGCACCAATTTTCTTAGGATTATCATCAAACTTAATAATTTCATTAATAGCTGCTTTGTTTATTGGGTTAGGACAAGCAGGATTTATGATAATTTCTCATACACTAATTCAAACTTTGTCACCTAATCATATTAGAGGACGAATCGCTGGAGTTTATGCCATGTACTTAGGTGGAAGCATGGCTTTATTTAATTTCTTAAATGGGTTATATGCAGATTTTTTCGATCCAGGAAATTCTATAGCTATTCAAGGAATGATTTTTGTTTTAATCGTTATCTTGACGAGAAAAAATTTTATATTGAAATCTATTTACTCTGGCAAGCTACAGACTAACTAAGATTTTTCATTTACTATTATAGTTTATATAATTGTAAAAACCCCAGGCAGCTAATAGCAAACTTATCATAAAGCTAGGAAAAGCTAGAATAATACTGTTTCCAATCGTAAGTATGACTAATAATGGTAATGCAATAATAGAACTAGCAATCCCAATGTATAGAAATATTTTTTTCATGAAATATGTTATAAATTATTCAAATTCATAAACTACCACTGGCTCATCCCCAACAACCCACAAATTATGGCCAGGTTCAACAATAAAGGCCTCGCCTGGAAGTATATCAAACTCCGTACCATCTTTATGTTGCGCATGATATTTGCCACTAACAACCACTCCAAAAGGTCTACCTTCACACCATTCTGTACCTGCAATTTGTGACATATGCTCTTTCCAGTTCCATCCTGGTTGGACTGTAACTTTCTTAACATTTTTTCCATTTAGGCTAACTATTTGTACTGATATCTTTTCAAATTCTAGGTTCTCATCAGGAGTTTGAAAATTTCCTTTAGCTCCACCAATCATTATTCCTCCTTAAATATTTTTGATTTCAAGGGTTCAAAAATAATTTTCAACCCTTGAAATCACATAGATTATTTTCCTGTTCTTATAAGCTCTACACCTGCTGCAACAGCTGTAAATGTATATGATGCATAATAAGCAATAATTAATCCTGAATCAAAAAATAAGATTCCACCTAATACACCTATGACACCTACTAATATGAAAGAATATGAAGTAATCACATGTATCATTTTAGTTTGGTATAAACTGTAACCCAACAAGCCTAAACCTAGAGCTAAAAGAGTTGTTCCAAATCCACCTGCAGTGGTGCCTAAAGTTAGCATAGAAACAGATTCGCTAATCAAACCTTCACCAGATAAACTAGCTCCAGCAGAAATTGCGCCATGTTCTATTACTGTTCCTGCAAAACCAACTATAATTAACATACCTGACATATAAGCATAATTTGAACTTCCAGAGGCTAAAACTTTAGCTCTAAGTCCTATTAATGCAACAGTCAATATACCAAATATTAGAGTTGCAATTCCCATAAACACATGAATTGAATCGGAATTAAGTGCGGCTAATTCTGTAGCATAAGCACCATAACCTCCAGCTATGTCTCCGGCCGGATCAGTCGGCAAACCTGAGACAAACCAAGTAATCATCCCAATTACTGGGAATACGGCTAAAATCCATCCTATTGTTTTGTATTCTTAATTTAATCTCCTATATTATGATTTTTTTGTATTGTAAACATTCCCAGCCATTCGTCTATTAGAAATCTGTGAATAATCTAGTTTTATTATTAATTTATCTGATAGAATATAAATTGAGACTGAGTCTCATTTATTATGTTGTAACAAAAATACTGGAGATAGATTGAAAAATTATGATGTCGTAATTGTTGGAGCTGGTCCAGCAGGTATAGGAATTTCTTCTATGCTTAAAAATTTTGGAATTGAAAAAATAATTGTACTCGATAAGGGTAAAGTAGGAGATACTTTTGATAAATGGCCAAAAGAAATGAGATTTATAACCCCTTCATTTACAACAAATTTTTGGGGACATATGGATCTTAATTCAGTTGCTTACGGTACATCTCCTGCATTTACTTTAGAAACAGAGCATCCAACAGGTAAAGAATATGCGAATTACCTAAGAAAAATTTCAGAACATTTTGAATTACCTATTAAGGAAAATACCAACGTGGAAAAGGTGACCAAAACTAAAGATCAGTTTACCATTTCTATTAAAAATGGAAAAACCATTAGCTCTCGTTTTGTAATTTGGGCAGCTGGAGAATATCAATACCCAGACTTAGATTCATTTTCAGGATCTGAATTATGCATTCATAACAGTCATATAAAAAGTTGGAAAGAAATTCATGGTGATGAATTTTATGTTATTGGTGGTAATGAAAGCGGAATAGATGCTGCAATTAATTTAAGTAAAATGGGTAAAAAAGTCACTGTTTTAGGTGATAAATCAGCTCCAGATACAAAAATTACTGATCCTAGTCAAACTCTTACTCCCTACACAATCGATAGGTTAGAAGATGAAATTTCTAATGAAAGAATCACACTTGTACCCAATTCCAGAGTTATAGATGTCAAAATAAAAGACAATAAATACTATATTTATGTTAAGGGTAAAAAATCATCGCCATATCAATGTCATGCGCGTCCTATTTTAGCAACAGGATTTATTAGTAGTTTATCTATGATTAAGAATTTATTCGATTGGGAAAAAAGTAAGCATTATGCCATACTAAACGAACATGATGAGTCAAAAAAAAATCCTGGCCTATTCCTTGTAGGCCCTCAGGTACGTCATGAAGACCTAATATTATGCTTTATCTATAAATTTAGACAGAGATTTGGTGTTGTTACGAAAGCAATTGGTGACAGATTAGGTATGGATACTTCCCTGCTTGAACCTTATCGGGAAGAAGGGCTCTATAAAGATGACTTAGGAGCTTGTGGAGATGAATGCCCATGTTGAAACTAATAAAAAAAAATTTTAGTATAAATTGGCTTTGCCAATCCATTGCTAGTACATCTTGGATAATTTCCGTTTTTGTTTATGGATTATTTACTTCAGGTGATTATTTTCAATTACTCGCTGCATCTGCATGGACTACAGGAAACGTATTTAACATATTAAAGGATTAAAAAATGAAAAAACTCTCAAGTGAATTTTTAAATATTATTCAACGCATACTAAATAAAGGAAGCTTAACTCTAACATTTATTTATACATTAGGTCATATTATCGTTGCTATTGTTGTAGTTAGAATAATAACCGGAGCAAGCTGGTGGGATTCAGGAGCCGTAGCACTGGTTGAACCACTTATAAATGGTTTATGGTTTTATGTTTTACACAAAGTTTGGATAAAATATTCTAGAAAGAATGTAACAGACTAAATTGATTTAAGTTTAGAAATTTCAAGAAGAACATACTTGATAATATCCATAAATATTTAAATTTAGGCCATAGCAGTTTTTGCTCTATATGCTGTCCTCAAGTCTTGCTC
>CEUJ01092534.1_pt1 | contig 14912 bp, 13 predicted proteins | sample 361531 | NCBI WGS metagenome assembly CEUJ01 (sample SAMEA2622842, study PRJEB7988) | marine metagenome | biome: marine biome (ENVO:00000447); feature: marine epipelagic mixed layer (ENVO:xxxxxxxxx); material: "saline water (ENVO:00002010), including plankton (ENVO:xxxxxxxx)" | depth 140 m | reverse complement strand
GGCCGCAAACCGTTCGGGCAACGGGGCGGCATAAAAGCCTCAAGGATAGAAACCTGATTTACAGCCAAAAAACGGAGACTGCACTTTATGCGGGTTCAATGCTGTAATCGAGAATGAGCAATTGAACTGCATATGTGATCTCTTCACCCTCATCGTTGTGTGTGCAACCAAGTATACCACCCGCATATGCCTCGACTGTGATCTCTAGATTGTATACTCCGAGACCATCCACATATCCTCCAAGTTCCTCATCAATTTCTGCTTCAGATAACCCCGACGAATTACCACTCTCTGCTAGGGTTGAATTGTACCAGATGGTTTCGAAAATCATAGCTCCCTGCCCATTTGCGTTCGAATCTTGAGATGTTTCATCATACTCCTCGTGGGCAATCGTTCCAGTAATTGTATCTGCAGCATTATTCGATGCCGCACAGGAAACACCGCTACTGGTTTCATCCTCATCAAAAGCCATTAACACCCTAACACCAACGACGTTGTCCCCATTTTCCCATGAAGTAATAGAATCAGTGTTGAATTCAAGATTCAGAGTTTCACCATCCATTACATATTCAGTATCACCCGCAAAGTCATCAACGAATAGTGTAGAGTCAATCGTGTAATCCCCCACGCCCCCCATTGAATCTGAGGAATCTGGCGCAGAGACAAGATAACCCACCTCTCCTCCCAAGAATACCAAACCAATCACGGAACCAATGGCTCCCAATTTCTTTCCATCCGGCCAGTTGTATCTCCCAAGCGAAGACACTTCTGGAGTACGGATTTGATTCATGACAAAGTGAGCAATGAATGCTGCTCCCATTCCCGGAACCGATGGGAAGATTCCATCTGCTCCGGCAAAACCTAGGAAACTCCATCCAATGACACCCACAAATGCTGCACCCATCATGACTACGGAGTGTGTTGTGTCGGGCTTGTACCCCATCCAACGGATTGTCAAGAGTGGGATGAAAATTCCACCAAGGCCATACACGGCAAGAACCACGAGGACGAAGACAGAATCTCCACCTGGGATATAGAGACCACCAACCGAAATCATTGTCGCAAATGCAGCAACAAATAGAGTCACCATCTTGGTTGTCTTGTGATCTTCTCGCCACTCAGGCTTGATGTCATCAGTGATTGCAGCAGTACAGGCGAGAACCTGACTATCAGCCGTCGACATCGTTGCGGCGAAGATGGAAGCGAGAATCATCCCCACTCCGACAGCAGGCATCGTTTCCATGGCGAGTACAGGCAACCCCAACTCTGGGTCAAAACTACCCTCGGAAAACAATACTCGGCTTGCTAGACCAATAATGAGCATCAACCCAATGAAGGGAGTTTGCCAAACAAAGAACCAGACCATGGCCTGTTTTCGGTCTGAATCCGAGCCCAATGTCATCACGCGTGACACAACTTGAGGTTGTCCAGCGACACCGAGTCCTCCCAGGAAGAAAGCAAAGGCCCACATAGAGAATCCGAATTTCAAATCAGGCGGAAGAAAACTTGTCAGGACCGGGTCTTGGGCCTCAAGTCCACTGGTAAGGCCACTAAACCCTCCAACTTCTTGCAGTGCAATCCAGCACAAGATGGTTGAACCGACAATCATGACACACGACTGAACCGCATCCGTCCATATCGATGCACGAATCCCTCCAGCATAACAGTAGGCGACCACCAGAACAAATCCGATTAATATCCCAGTCATCTCATTCCAACCCATCATCACATACAGGGCCTTTCCACCGGAGGTGAGCTGGGCTGCAGCATAGATGCTCAAGAAGAGTACAGACAGTACAGCGGCCAACTTTGCTTCAGGTGCACCGGCCTTCTCAGCGACCAATGATGACAACGATCGTACCCCCCGCTCTTGACCTTCTTTTTGGATGAACTTGTACAACCATGCCCATGCAACAACTTGGCCAATGGTGGACACGATCCCCAACCAAAGTACATTGAAACCCATCACATAGGTAAATCCAATGAATCCGATGAACATGTATCCAGAATTCCATGTACTTACCGCAGACAATGCTGCAAGTGCTGGATGCATACCTCTTCCCGCAACCAGATAATCATCGGTGGTATCTTGCTTGACGAGCATTGAAGCCATGCCGACGCCCGCAAAGATAGACATGAAGAATAAGAACGAGAGAACCAGTACTACGTCCAAACCATCACCTACTCGAACAGGTCAGGTCGCCAAGCGGTAATCTTCCCAGTAAATGCCGATGCCATCACAGTCAACGGACTTGCAAGATACAATTTGCCGGGACCCGAGCGACCTTGGAAATTCCGATTGATGGCGGAGACCGTCACCTGCTCGGAATCATTTGAGACACCGGGGCCGGCACCAATACAAGCCCCACATCCGGGATCAATCAATTTCACACCCGCAGCAGAAAACAGATCATTCCACCCGTTACGCTCGGACAAATCCTTGACAGACTTTGAGCCGAATTGAATGTAACAATCGACCCCTTCGGCAACCGTCAATCCAGCGTCAAGAGCAGCCTTTGTCACCATTGCATAATAGGCGAAATCATCGTCCTTTCCTGCGGTACAAGAGCCCGCATAAGCGATGTCAATGACCACATCACCCAATTCGTCGATATACGCACCATTCGTTGGGTCGGATGGAACACCCTCGTCCGGTTTGCCAGGATGAGCTACCATGGGGCGAATCTCATCGAGATTGATTGTGTGGACTCCTCCATCATAGTGAGCATCAGCATCGGGAATCACAAATGCGCTACGAATTTCCTCTTCAGTCAAGTCACTACGACGCTCCAACAACCAATCAATGGTCAATTGGTCCGGGTCGCAAATTCCTGTTTTGGCACTACACTCTGTAGCCATGTTGCACAATGTAGCACGCTCATCCATTGAAATGGAAGCCAAACCGGGGCCACCGAATTCCATCGACCGGTCAAGGGTATCAGAGTGCTTGGCATAATGCCACAGGATGTGGAGAATCACATCTTTGGCCGTGCAACCCGGGTTCAAACTCCCAGTCAGTTCAAAGCGAATGCTTTCAGGGACCTTGACAAAAGCAAATTGGTTGTGAACGAGATTCGCATATTCAGTTGAACCCACACCATAGGTCAATGCGTTCGATGCACCGCCCATGCAGGTGTGACTATCCGTGGCTTGGATAAAATCACCAACATCGATGAACTCCTCTCGCGCAACCTGATGACAAATCCCAGGACTCACACCATCCTTAGCAGAATAGTCTCGAACCCCTGTGTGACGTTGGAATGCCACCTGCAAATCTCGGAGCGTCTGTATTTTATCTGCAAAGGGCCCAAACCTAGGTACACCCGTCGCATACAGCAGGTGGTCTTCAAACACTGCAAACTTTGGAGGATTGGGTAAACTGTAGTCTTCACCGTATTCTGCGGCGAGGAAGTTGTGAACCTGTGCGGTCGTAAATTCGTGACTGTATCCCCCATCCACAGTGGCGAGTACTGCATCCCCTGGAGACACAAAGCGGGCTGAACCATTCTGTCCAATCAGTTTGTTCGCGACAATTTTCTCGGCCATGGTCATCCCCCGACGCTCTGTAGAGACGACAGGTAACTCGATTTCGCCTGCCTTCAATTTCTTGGCAAAAGGCAAGATGCCACCATTCTCAAGGATCAATCGTGTCACAGGGTCGTATTGTTGAGTAAATTCGGCGAGGGGGATCGACTCCCCATCCTGAAGCCGTTGCAACATTTCGTGATCTCCCATCACCTGGCCCAAGTTGATGTTGTTTCGTTCATGAATCGGGGCAAAAGAAGCGGCAATGACGATTCGAATCCCAGACCATCGCTCACACTGTGGTGCAGTTTCACGACTGCTACCAGTGCCTTTCCGATGGCCACTAACAATGACCTCAAATCCACCATCTTTCAGCGCCCCTGGCTCAAAGACACGCTCATCTTCATGAAGTAAACCAGCATAGGCATTTTCTGCAATTACACCGGGCTCATGGTCAAAGCAAACCCAAGCAGGAGTCATCACATCGGTGTTGATGTCATCGAGTAAATCGTCTACAGTCAAGTCCCGCATGCTAAGTTCCAATCCATTGTACAACTGGTCCTTGATGAGTTGCAAGTCCTTGGTCAAGAATAGTACACGCTTATTCGGATTAAGCGCGATAAATTCTGGAGGCCACGACGCCGACACAAGCACACCCAATTTTGTCTAGCAAGGTGGGCTATATGACGGTTCGGCAACACTCAATCCTAAATCCGAAGAATATTTTTCTCCACCTAAGGTGGAGATTAATTTCAATACTGCTGGTTTCAAATCCAAATTCCACAATATTTTTTTTAATGATTATCAAGCAATCAAATTTATATAGCATCCTCTTTGGGGGTTATATCACTTCCTCTAACTTTAATGCATGGGGAAAGGGTGTGAAAGTATGGCTGATGAACAGGTAGAAGACATTGTCAAATGTCCTGAATGTAACTCGAGAAATCTTGACCGGGATGAGACCCGTGGTGAAATTGTGTGCCAAGATTGTGGCCTGGTCCTTGAAGACAATGTCATCGACCAAGGCGCAGAATGGCGCGTTTTCAGCCCAGAGCAGGGTGATCAGCGCGCTCGTACGGGTGCACCCATGACCGTGATGCTTCACGACAAGGGCCTATCTACAGATATCGACTGGCAGAACAAGGACTATTCTGGTAAGACCATCAACAGTCGCTACCGCAGTCAGTTCTACCGAATGCGAAAGTGGCAGAAGAGAAGCCGGGTTAGCAACGCGACAGAACGAAACCTTGCGATGGCATTGGCAGAATTGGATCGAATGGCCAGCCGTCTTGAGCTGCCCAAAACCGTTCGCGAGTCCGCCGCTGTCAATTACAAGAAGGCCGTCGAGAAGCGTTTGATTCGAGGCCGCTCAATCGAAGGTGTCGCTGCAGCCAGTCTGTATGCCGCTTGCCGCCAATGTGGTGTTCCTCGAACACTTGACGAAATCGGTCAAGCAAGCCGAACAGGTCGGAAAGAAATCGGTCGAACCTACCGATTCATGGTTCGTGAGTTGAAGATGAAGATTATGCCCACAGGGCCAGAGGATTACATCTCTAGATTCTGCTCGGGACTCGGCCTCGACGCAGAGGTTGAAGCCAAGGCATATGAATTGATCAAAGCCGCTCAAGAGAAGGAATTGACCAGTGGCCGTGGACCTACGGGTATCGCAGCCTCAATCATTTACATCGCCAGTGTTCTTTGTGGTAAGCGACGAACTCAACGTGAAGTTGCCGAGGTCGCGGGTGTCACTGAAGTGACCATACGCAATCGCTACAAGGAACTCATTCAGAACCTCAACATTGAGCTTGACATCTGATGGTGTTGGTCGCCAATGAGCGATTGGCGAGAGCAGAACGAGCTCTCACAGCGTTTGTTTGAACATACGCAGCAGGCACTAGACTCTGTCTTCATTCGCGGCTGTGAAGATTGGCCATTACCAGAACCCCCACTTTCAGATCCGGACTTCCCCGTCCATCCACCGGAGAACCCCGAGAAGTTGAAAGAGATTGCACATGCACTTTTGCAAGCCAATCGTGCAGCCTTCGATCGAGATTTAGAGTCCATTGGAGAAGCACTGATTCCTCACCGTTTGTCACTGACTGCTGATCCTGCTCGTGAGGGCCGCAAGTGGTTAGATAAGCGTCGAGATGAAGTGGCTGAACGCGCTCTATTCATTCGAGTTGAGACTCTGCTTGCTCAGGCTCTTGATTCAGGAGCACCGGATGTTGATCGTTGGTGGGTCGCCATCGCCTTACTCAATGGAATGTCTGCAAAGAACAGTCCGATCTCTCAACAGCAAGGGTATCACCTCATGGAGAGCATCGCTCTGGCCAAGCCACCCGGATACTGGCACGGTGGAGCGACACCGGGGCCTCATCTCATCGATTGGCAAGAAGGGAGAGGATCGATTTCGACCTCACCATTGGAATCTCATCAAGGGGGTACTTTCGCCGCAGGTTGGTTGTTGGATCGCATGGAAGAAGCCGACCCGCCTCGCCCGGTCTTGGTTGAATGGTTGGACATTGCATTGTCTCGCAGGACCCTCGTTCATCCATTGGCGATCCTTTCTCGATTGGACCGAATGGCGAGTGATGGTAGTATCGAATTGGCCAGTCGAATTGCGACACTACTGCCCCGGGCATGGGATTTGGATTCGGAGGGCGCTACTCGATTGGAACAGACCCTTCTATCAAGAGAGTCCTTAGTCCGATGCTCATTGGCAGGTGCGCTGGACGAAATCATCCATCGTCGAGGCGTGGAATCATTACCGCTGATTGACAAACTACTCTCAGATGCCTCCATGGACGTGATTCGAATTGCCACCAGTTCACTTCGCCTCACCACAAACTTGGATTCGGAGGGATTTGCGACCCGTTGTGCACGCCTGGTTCATCTGGGGGACTCAGGTATATCTCGACAGTTTGCTCAGACAACATTACGAGATTACATGGTCATGTATCCCGATGATCGCAAAGGATTGACCGTTCAATTGTGGATTGAGGGCGATGAAGTCGTTCGTTCCCGTTTGCGAGAATTATTGCTTCATATGCTGGACGATTACAGTGCACAATTGTCGAATATACTCACTCGAATCTCCCAGATGGATGGAGACAACTCCTTGGAAGATTTTTGGAGAATCTTGGAAGTTCGCTCTACAGAAACCGCCGAGGCCTGGCGCAATCACATTGAGCAGGGCACCAATCTACCCGAATGACGGGGCAGATGCTTTCAACCAAGTGCCTGACGCCGTATCATGGACGAGTCCAGAGAGTCCCGCTATCCATTTGTGGCGGCACTCGGTCTTTTGCTCATTGGCTCAACTTTCATCACAGGCTGGGCACCACTAGGACCGTGGGGTTCGGAGTCTTTTTCTCGTGGCCTGTTTGGTTTGGCGGGCGGCTTCTTGATCTATTTCGCATGGTACCGCCACACGTTCGGAGTTTGGTCGGTAATCCCTCCCCTTCACATGTGGCAAAATCCCCATTCATCCACTCGAATCCTTGCAGCCATCGGCGTTGCTCTCTTTTTCTCATCATATATTCTGGGCACTATCGAATCTCTTCCAGAACCCCTTTCTCTTGTCTTGCTACTTTGCGCTCTGTTGATTCTTCTTGCATCAGCATATGCGTGGCTGGTGTTTGAAGGACCTCTGGGTGACGAGGAGGAATGATTCTGCCAGAAGATGAAGAGTATGAGTCTATATTTTCCTTAGAGGGAATCACAGATCAGGAAATCTATGAGCCGGAAAAACCTGAACTTGAGCCCGAGATCCAAGTGAACTCGGAGGACAAGATTACTGCCACCCTCGAAGATTTTCCTGTAGACAATTGGGACAGCACAAATGACGCTCAGCTCATCGTCGATTGGTATAACGAGCGCAGAGGGAAGTGGCCAGAGAAATCAGTCGATGATTTTCTCATCACGTGCGAGATTGGAAAATTTGACTCTATCGATGATGCGAGGCAATTGCTCGATTATGCAATAATGCTCGTAAATGCGTCAGATGAGATGCGTGAATGGGATCGTCGAGAAGGCCGTGCAAGCATAGCCTCGGATTCCGAAGTACATGGTGCGGCCCTGATTTTTACCTGGGCGTTTACCATCATATGGTGTGGTGGCTCACTCGTCGCTACCGTGTTCATTGGCGGAGCACTCATTGCCGACCTAGGTACCAGTGAATGGACACCTGTGGATGGAGTGGTTACCGACAGTGGCGTGGATACACAAGTCAGCGAAGATGCTGAAGGAGGAACATCGACCACATACTGTCTATGGGTTGAATACGATTACGTCTTCGAAAATCGTTCCTATGATGGTGACATGGTTAGCTACTCCAAAGATGGCAGTTGTAGTTCATCAGATAGTAACGCCGATCGAGATTACCCTCCCGGGGAAAACATCACTGTTTACGTCAACCCAGAAAACCCCGATGAAGCCGTTCTACTGTCTGGTTGGGCTGGCGTTGATTGGTTCATCCTTGTTTTCATTGTATTCCCACTGTCTGGTGTTTTCCTACTTTGGGTAGCAATCCGAATGAGCATTAATTGGTTCAAGAATTGGTCCTCCTCGGTAGACAAATCATGGACTGCAGTCATCCCAATCGTACTCTTCTTGGTGATTGGAAACGGAATCGCGAGTGTATTGATTGAAACCGGAGAAAGTTACGCTGATTGGGTCAACGAGTCAGAAGAATCTGCATTTTTCCTGTTTGGAGAGGACTTCACATTAGAGGGCGAAAATGAAACAGCATTAGGTTTCTCTGGAAACCTATCAGTGTCTTGTCCTGATGTCTATAGGTATGTTGTTGAAGACGGCCAAAATTGCACAGAAGTATTTGGTTCCGAATTTTTGAACATCTCGGTCAGTTGTTCAGTAACCAATCTATCTAACAATCAATATGATTTCTGTAGCGATGAACTGTTTGAACGTATTCTCATTGCATTCACAAACAATGAATCTGGTTTGATGATCAACTACGAAGACTGGGGTTTTTCCGAATACTATTGGGCGGTTTACGATGGAGGAAATGCATATTGTGAATGGGATGCAGTGCAGTGGTCTGAAATCGACGAGAAAACATGGTCATGCAAAATCGATGCCTCGGACGAATATTGGGATACATGGTGGTTGTATTGTGAGCATCACTCCCCCGTCTACTACTGCACAGACATGTTCTCGGAGGTTGATCAAGGAGGGAACCCATTGAATGAATCCAGATGGGACAACACTCCAAAATATGCCGAGCATGGGATTCGACTGTTCGGAGACGGTGGAGAATCTTCGGATTACACGGCCGACGAAACTCGCTGGGGCCAAGCAATCATGACATTGACCAATCTCATTGGAGTTCCCATTCTGATCGGAATGGGTTTCATGATCATGCGGAAACAATGACTACCGCATTCCGGGCTTCCAGAATTGCAGTGGTAAGGGATTTTCTCCAATACAAGCTCTCCATGCCAGATGATCTGCTCTCTCGTTCCAACGATGCCCCCGATGCGCACGAACGTGTTCGGCCTGGACATCCCGCAACAGATTCACTTCATCCCACAACGCCTGGACCCTTGCGGCCAATTCACGATTCGCCTTCGCCCGCCATTCTCCTGCAGCAATTTTCAGCGCATATTGCGAATCGCCTCGAATCGTCACGGGGCTGGTACTACCCTCGATTAGCAACCATCGAAGTGCGTGGGCCATTGCCGACAATTCACCCGTGTTGTTGCTTCCGACTTCTGCCCCGAGGTACTCATCGCCCTCCGAATCGGTCACTACAGGTCCACTCAATTCCTCAAAGATTTCACCATCGCCCTTACCCAAACCAGAATCGCCACGGACAATCACAACACCCCAACCCGCGGGAGTTTCAGAGGTGACATTGCGATTCTCTTGACAGGAACCATCGAAATAAAGCGACAAACGTTCAGAGAGCGGAAGCGAATCGCCCATGCTTATTCTCCGATCAGTGCGGCATATCCAGCTGCATCGAGTAGACCCGCCAGTGCACCGACATCTGAGATTTCGATTTTGGCAATCCAAGCCTCATATGCATCTTCATTCATGGCTTCAGGAGCATCTTGTAAATCATGATTCAATGCAACGATTGTACCCGCAAGTGGCGCGTAGATATCCGAGACCGACTTGACAGATTCAACACTTGCAAAGGAACCGTTTTCTTCGACAGCATCTCCTTCATCAGACAGGAATTCAATCCAGACAATATCGGTCAATGCATTTTGTGCATGATCGGTAATACCAACAACTGCAACTCCATCTTCCATTCGAACCCATTCGTGTTCAGCCGTATACTTGAGGTCATCCGGAATCATTGACATGTGACTCAAACCACCCTGATACTGCGTAGTGTCTCAACCTTTCGCTATCCCATTCCGGTGAATTCAAACCAAGTTACTGGATGCGGATGACGTGAACAGTCCATCGCAATCCGCAGAGAATCTTATCATTGGTTTGGGTATTGTCTTGCTTCTTGCGACCGCTTTTGCACTAATTGATGGGCGCCTTCCTCCAGCGGAATGCCCAGCATCTACGTCTGGCCTCGAAGACGTCTGCACATCTTCCTCCGTCATTGGTTGGTTGATTCCGGGTACAGCGGTGCTTTGTCTCACCCTTGGCATCTCATCACGTATGGCACATAACTCTGGAAGAACGAGTTTCTTGGATCGATTTTTCACCAATGAGTCCGAGTCTGAAATCGTAAAGCGTGTTAGTGCGGATTATGAAGACGAGTATGACACTGATCGACTATCTGGAGCCTGGGCGAATATGGAAGCCAAGATGCTAGAATCCACCCACAGTGAAGAAGAATGACTAGTAGGTCTCTCTCATCAACTTGTGAATCTTGTAGGGCAACAATGCACGATTCACGGGCGTGACCTCGAGAATGCGAGCATCATCACGTCGACGAATGTCTTGAAGGAGTGGGTGCCGGCTCTTTTTGTGTAGGGTGACCAATGTGGGTTTGTCGACTTCCATGGCCTTGCGCACGACTTCGACAAAGGCTTCACTTTCTACACTGAATTTGCCAATTTCGTCAATGACAATGACCTCATAATCGTCCATTGCTTCTTGGATGGCAGGTACAGCGACTCGATCCAGCGCCTCAGGATCAATCCCATAACCCAATACACGGGTACGAGAATCGATATTTTTGTGCGCCATGACAGCTTCTTCGCCGGTTTGATAATTGATACACTTGAATCCGACCCGCTCCCCGTTTTCAACCAATGGTTCGCATCTCATCCCACCGAGCAACTTCGCCGCTTGGACATCATCGCCTCGGGCCCGCATTTCCTCAACTCGTTCATCGGCAAGCATCGAGACAACTTTCTCCATCACAGCAGATTTGCCGCTTCTTGGCAAGCCTGTGATTCCGATCTTTGGATGTATTCCCATCTTCCACTTTCACCTCTGATATTGCAGACGTTCGTCTAAGGTAGAGCATCAATTAATGAAGGCTTGCTATAAATGCACGTTCATTACCACAAACTAGTCTGTTGATTCCGGATGTCGGAACTATGCCAACTGAGACGGAGCCGTACTCTCTGATGGAGGCAAAGGCAACATCTCCAATTCGTAATTGTTCACGTTGTTATTGGCTGCCCAAGCACGAGCCCAGGCATCAAGACGATTGTCATTGAGGAGTTCACAAAGCCATGTAAGTGCGGAATCCAGATCGCCCTTTTCATTGGCCAATTTCTCACCAACTTCTTCGGGCAGTTCAAGATGGTTGACGGAGTTTCCTAGAACACATCCCGCAGGTAGAACGACCCAGCGAAGGCGACGCATTTGCTGTGCATTGACAATGGCTTGACAGGCCAGTCGGGGGTGAGCAGGAGCCTCAATCGGACCTCTCCATTGCGCCTGCTTTCGCTCGGCAGCATTCTCATCAATGGAGGAATTCATGGATGGATGGTGAAGCCAAATACCCTTTTGCTCATCATTTCTGAAATGTATTCCTCGGATAAATGGTGTACCGCGACTGCCTTTCTTCCAAGGCTTAATATCGGCACTCCAAGTGGTTTGATCGACTTCTCCTACACGAACACGAAGGCGACTCTTTCCGGCCAACCAGTGGTTAGACTCTGCCAATCGAGGCAAGCCAGCCAACTCATCGATAATTGTGAGCAATGTCTGGCGTTCATAGCGGTCACGTGGCAACCGAGGGACTGCCCATTCTTCTCGACCCCATCGACCCCAGCGCTCTCGGTCAAGTGCAAATCGAGGTACGTCCTTGTCCAAACCATTTCTAGAACACAGTTCGTTGGCCTCAGCCGGTCCATGGCAGATGAGCTCTTCCGAGACACCATCAACCGTTATTCCAAGGATTAGAACGCCCTGTGTCACACCGGTAAACAATCGAGCCGACTCAGGGAATGTCCAGATGCCAGTCCATTCGTGTGAATCCACGAGCAAGCGGCGCAATGGCGCACTACTCTGCTCACGAAGCAGACTATCGGGAACGATGAGCCGAACACGACCACCGGAGCGAACCAATTGCAAACTCCGTTCCAAGAACAGGCGATACAGATTGACATTTCCACGGAGTGTACTGAATCGCAACGACCCGTCATCTTCTCGTAGATTTCGCAATTCTTCACCCAGTTCCTTGCGGAGAGTACTGCCATCAGGATGGCCTCGGAATCGATCCTTGATTCTCAACCAAGGTGGATTACCCATCAACAATCGTGGTCGTTCGCTCCATGGCCAATCATCGCGAAGAGCATCTCCAACCCGAACAACATCATCGAAAATGGATACGGCTTCGCTTCGAGCCAACACACCTTCCTTTGGGTTGTCATCAAGTGATACCAACCCAGAACGAATGCAAGAGAGGAGTAGTCGGCGCCGAGTCATGGTTGCTGCGACCTCACAGACGTCGAGCAACTGCATAGACGAAAGCAAGATTCTCGTATCCTGCTCTCGGTCTTCCAAGGGTACATCAGCGATTTTCTCACCGTGCCACTTCAGAATCCGTGACGGGAATAGCCCCCCACCAACTGCGGGGTCAGCAAATGGAAGTGGTACACCTGTACGTGTCCTCATCCCATCTGCAATTTCTCGCTCGGTCTCTTCATCAATCTCAGCATCACGAGCAGCATCTTGCTGGTGATTCATTGCCTGAGCCTGTGCTCTGAAAGCGGGCGGGAGTGCAGCCAGGTTGACGTTGGATTGAACCGGTTCTGCATTCATGGAGATGTCTTCACGCAATTCATCAGCGATAATTGCATCAGCCAAGCGAGTGGGAGTTGGGTGTGCACCTCGCGGGCTTCGACCGTCAGATTCCGCATCATGTCGGCAAAGAAGGTGGTCCAATACATGGCCTGGATCAGTGAGTAAACTTGCGGGCAAAGTAGGCCAATCATTTGGCAGTTGACTGGCTTGGGGTTGATGCGTTCGTAGCGCTTCTTCCCAAGCATCAAGCCAGATATTCATTTGCTCGATTCTGTCTTCACATTCCCGATCTAATCTAGCGTACCAGCCGCTCACGTTCCCACGCATTCTGTCCCACCCTAACCCACCGCGAGCACATTCCAAATATCAATCCGTCGCCCGCGCGCAGGCACGCGTACGCGCGATTGCGCGAGTGATTGGCCTTACAGTACGTCGATTTTCAAGAATCGGAGAGCAAATTCTCGTCACCGGCGAGATTGACGCCGAGGATGCTCCGTCCATGGGCCATCCACCGCCACCCATCCTCGACCCAGTTGAATAGAGACTTCAGCTCATCTTGAGAGACCGAACTCGCTTTGGCGATCTCATGAATCACCTTGAGTTCGGATTCATGGTAGTCTCCATCGACTGCAGCGATAATCATTGAATCCCTCAGAACAACGCGACAAGCCTCATCCGACAATTGCTTTAGCAATTTTTTGAGTTCTGTCTTCTCGACGAGTTTCGGGCGCAATTGCTCACGTTGCTTTGGACGAATCATGGCACGCCCCATCGCGGCTTCGATGGCTGCACTTTCTTCGCGTACAAGATCCCCATCTGCTGCCGCAACGTGGATGAGCACACCGATGTATGCTTCTCGAGACCTTTCATCCAAGAGGTCTACAGCATCGGGCAGCACTCAGCCACCCGCCTACTCATTGAGTAAATCCAGACCATCCTGCATCCAATCATAGCCGCGCAATACCCACTCTAGCAGCCCGTCAACGACTTCGTTTGAGAGCCCGACGTGCATGGCAATGGAATCCAATACATGCCGCTCTTCGGGGTCGACATGACCGTCAGCGGCAGTCATCAGGGTCGCATCTCGTAGAGCCAATCGTCCCGACATTGGCCCTAGGCCTTCAAGACACTCCCCCAGAGAGGGGGGATCTTTGAGGAAGATTCGGATTTCTTTGCGCTGATTGGGGGATAGAAGCGCTGTCCCCAGGCGCTGTTCAAACACAGCCATCTCATCGATAGAGAGTTCATCGTCAATGCGCGTCACGTGAGCGAGAAGTTTGGCGTATGCGAAGCGCTCGGCCTGAGGCAAGGTGTGTAGCGTGTCGGGGAGCATAGCAGGGCGAAGACGCCTAGGGATGATGAACCCTGCGCTTTTTGCCTACTGAACAATTTCAGTCGTCAAGCGTTTCAACATCGCTCTCTTTACCCGTTAGTATCCCACGAAGTCGAGCATTGTCAGTCTGCAGCGCGTCGAAGATATCGTAGTTAACACCGAGCTCTTTTGCAAGAACGCGAAGGGCATTGGAATCCTTGGGCAGACACTTACCGCCAAAGCCACGATTCAATCCGAAGATAGGATCAAGATGACTTGGTCCGATGGGTTGGGCCTGCTCTGCGGTGATGATGTCTCGTACCGCATACCAATCCTCTCCAAGTTCTTCGCAGATGTCGTACATCTGGTTCGCAAAAATGACCTTGACAGCATAGAATGTGTTCTTGGTGTACTTGACCAACTCAGCTTGGGTTGGTGTGACTTGGTAGGTTTGGTCTCGCTTGAGAACCCCTGCTTCTCGATGTTGCTGGAAAACTCGCTCGGCCACATCTGCATGATGGGTCCCACAGACGAGAATATCCTGATTGCCAAAGTCCTCGAGATGCCGTCTTTCAACAAGGAATTCAGGACTGTAGGCAATTTTGAGATTTGGATACTCTTCGTGGTAGCGTTGTGTTGTTCCAGGTACAACAGTACTCTTGATGACAGCCGTAAATCCATCCGGGAGTTCACCTAGGACAGATTCGACAATTGAGAGATTGCAGGATCCATCATCCGACATGGGGGTGGGTACAGCGATGTATGCCATATCGACATGGTCGGTTACGTCGGAGAGCGTTGTCCCTCGTACCGGGTCGTGGATGAATAATTCATGGGCATCAGCAAACCAATGTTCGATGGCGCCGCCAACGATTCCAGCCCCAAT
>CEUJ01033102.1_pt1 | contig 15020 bp, 10 predicted proteins | sample 361531 | NCBI WGS metagenome assembly CEUJ01 (sample SAMEA2622842, study PRJEB7988) | marine metagenome | biome: marine biome (ENVO:00000447); feature: marine epipelagic mixed layer (ENVO:xxxxxxxxx); material: "saline water (ENVO:00002010), including plankton (ENVO:xxxxxxxx)" | depth 140 m | reverse complement strand
GAATTTCCACATTGACATGTCAAAGTTGTATGACTACTATGATGTGGCCTATGATGAGAATTCAGATCGACCGTTCATCGAAGACGATGATTTCAACCCCGGTGACGGTGGAGTCGCATGCCCGACCGACCTCTGTTGGGACGGTTCAACTCGAGACCCAACTGATTGTTCCTGTCCACCTGAGGTCACCGAGCCCGAGCCTGAGCCAGACAACATCAAGGTCAACATAGGCGATTACGAAATTGCTGGGGGCTTTGATGGAAAGCAGAATCTAACGGCCAAAGCCACTGCCAATCAGCTCATCATTTACGAGAATCGTGTTGAATCCACACGTTATACTCACATGTATGCAGACAATCGATACATGACAACCGATGGGACCTCAATCAGTCTCCAAACCTACAACCAATCTTCCTTCACTTACACCGGTGTGGATTGGAATGGTGACGCATTCACACTCACGGTTCTGCAAGATGGATTGTCTGAAGGCAATACGGATTTGGAATCTGATTCATCCAATTCGAACCTTCTGATCAATTTGGGGATTATCGCAGCGATCATGGTCATCATCCTCAGCGGGATGGCCATCGTCTCAATGCTACGAAACCCCAAGGGTGCGAATCCACTCGGCTCCCCTGCAATCAACGATGAACCTGAACCGCTGTTTGAAGAAGCCACTGAAGAAGACGAAATTGATGATTAATCCAGCGTCCAAACCACACCATCGGGTGTGTCTTTGACCGAGACACCCATCTCAGCCAGAGCGTCACGAATCTCGTCGGCACTATCCCAATCCTTGGCAGAGCGCGCGATTGCACGTCGAGCCAACAATTGCTCGACTTGATCCTTGATTGCTTGACGTGCAGGGTCTAGGCTTGGATCGTGAACGGCCATCGCGGCCTCTTCAGGCGGTAGTAAGCCCAGTACACGGCCTGCAAATTCTTCCAACCAATCAATCGCGTACATGGCAAATGCCGCTGTATCCCTTTCGTCAATTTCTTCATTGTTCAGGATCTGTGGAATCAAGCGGGCTCCATTACTGACTTTGGCCAATGCTTGGCGACTGTTGAAATCATCATCCATTGCAATCGCTGCTTCTTGGAGGAGTTTCTCCAGCAGTCCAAGTTTACTGGACAAGAAATCTGGTGAGGCGACATCGGCCTGAGGTAGACGTGGCGCTTCTTGCATTCCCGCTTTCTTTGCCTGCTCAGTAATCACCAGTGCGTGACCATAGGCTTCGACCAATTTGGCGTGGTGTCCCTTGGCATCCTCCAACAACTGTTCAGTCAGATCGATGGGAGAACGATAGTGAGCGTTGAGTAAGGCATGTCGAAGCACCAACGGGTCATAATTTTCCAGAGCCTCACGAATCGTCCAGAAGTTGCCCAATGACTTGCTCATCTTTTCGCCATCAATGTTAACAAATCCGTTGTGCATCCAATATTGTACGAGTGGTTCCTTTCCTGTACAGCACTCAGATTGGAAGATTTCTGCTTCATGATGGGGAAAGCGTAGGTCGTGTCCGCCACCATGAATGTCGAATTGTTCACCAAAGTGCTTGAGTGACATCGCACTGCATTCAATGTGCCATCCAGGTCGACCATCTCCCCAAGGTGAGGGCCATGATGGCTCGCCCGGTTTGGCGACTTTCCAAAGTGCGAAATCTTTGTGATCGCGCTTACCAGATTCTTCGACACGCCCCCCGGCTCCGGCTTTCACTGCATCAATCGATTGTCCGGTCAGCATGCCGTACTTTTCGGGTGCTGATGCGATGCTAAACCACACACCATCCTCTGCCACATATGCATGCTCTTTGTCGATGAGTTTCTGAACCATAACGATGATTTCAGGGATCACTTCTGTAACGCGTGGATAGTGGTCTGCTCTTAGCACATTGAGTTCATCCATGACTTCGTAGTAGTCTGCAATGTTGCGATTTGCGACTTCGAGAAAGTCAATGCCTTCCTCTGTAGCGACCTTGATGATTTTGTCATCAATGTCGGTGAAATTTTGAACGTAATTCACCGTCCATCCACTCGCTTCCAACCAACGGTGGACGAGATCAAAGGCGATGTAACATCGGGCGTGTCCTAAATGTGAAGGGGAATACGGTGTGATGCCACAAACATACATGTCAACCTCACCGGTTCGTGCGGTTTCGAACAAACGCTTCTCGCGCGTTCGGGTGTCATAGACATGTAGTGCCATGCTGGACCTCAACCTTGACTGTATGTGATTCCGAAGCCACCTCGGGGGTGGTTCCAACTCAATGCACCATCCGTACACATCAAGAAGCAAGTTCCACATTCAACGCAGTCTTCGTACTGAAATTTCATTTCTTCAAGCCCTACATCTCGGAACATGTAGCATTGAGCGGGGCAACCCCAAACACACATCATCGAATCACAATCACCACATTTTTTTGTATCTACGATAATGTGGGCATGCTCATGTTCATCTACATTGTATCCAATCAACCCAAGTCCATTTTTTACATCGTACGTAAACAGTCCAAGTTTCGTTGTTTCAGTCATGTAATCACCTCAAAGTTTTCTCCCAGTCAATGCTAATTTCAGCATACTGAACAGCCCCATCCCCTTCTTGTTTGCTTTGCTCTCTGCGCGCATTTCTTTACGAACTTGACGCAAAACCTTCTCTGCAGGAACTTTTTCTTCTCCAATCTCACGGAAGACTCTGTTCGCTGTTTTACCAACCAGTTCAGGGACCCATGTAAAGTTTGCAGGGTTGTTGAGGAACTTGGTCGCGGGCTCAAATCGCTTCAAATCGCGATAGATGTAACTGGCTTTGAGTGATTTTGTATAGGTGTCATCCAGCGCTTTCGCACTGACATCACCATTGGAAATACAAGCTGCAATTGCTTTCCCTGCTAACTTTCCAGAGTGGAGGGCATTGTTCATTCCCTGGATTTGCATACCATTGGCGAAGACCAGACCTGCTGCATCACCTACCACTAGCGCACCATCGCGGGTGAATCGGTGAGGCATTCGGTGTAGGCCATACTCTGGGCAAAGGTGTGCTCCATATTCAATCGCCTCCCCCCCCTCAATTAGGGCAGCAATTGCTGGCTGTTCCTTGAACGCTTGATAGAGATCATATGTGTGTATTCCTGACGGTAATGAGCTCAATTGGACAATGATTCCACAGGATACCGTTTCGCGATTCGTGTAGAAGAATCCTCCACATCGTGGATAAAGTCCATCGGTGACTGGATATTCTTTCCATGCTTTATGAGCCATGTCTCGGTACAATGAGAGTGCCAATTCCATGGCCATTCCACTTGGAGGCCTTTCATCATCGCCTGGGAAGCAATTGAATCTCTCATCTATTCGTTCTTTACCCAAATGGATAACTTCTTTCACTCCGAGCAATAGATCTTCTTTAGATTGAGCATTCAGCATTGAATCGAAGTGGTAAGTTCTGGTTAGAATCGAGTTGCTTCCTTCAGCGATAACCACAACCTTACTGGTCATGACTTCTCCATCTTGAACGATTCCTCGAATCACACCATTTCGGATTTTATCAACCAGTTCTTTGGGGAAATTATCAATCTTCCATTTTTGAGCAGCACCTTCCCCACTATCTTCTGCTGGATCAGTTAAATCTCTAGCAGTGTACGATTCATGGTCTAAACCTTCGATGTGCAATTGATCGATTTTCATTCCGGGCATAACAAAGATGCCCGCTTCTTCCATTTTCTCAGCCATCCAAGCATCCGCTTTGGCTCGAAGAACGGACCATGAAGACCGTTGGCTCGGTTCGTCTGTGTCTCCCGTTCCATCCCATGAAGCAAATCTACCTTCGACGAAAAGTGCATCCTCACTACTCAGAAATCCGACTTTCTTGTGATTAATTGCCCTCTCAATTCCAGGGCAATCCATCTCCCAGTTGCCCAAAAATTCTTCGAAATCATCGAGTTCACGGCCCCACAAAATACCGCCTGTGAGGTTCTTACTACCGATGGGTTCACCACGGTCGACAACGAGAATCCTATCGCCCTCAATCCCTTCTTTCAGCAACTGAAATGCGGTAGAAGCACCTGCAAAACCGGCACCAATGATAATGACATCAAAGTCGGTCTCCTCGTCCAAGTTTCAGCCTCCGGTACCAGTGCCAACATCCGCTTCCCCTTGAGACTTGTTCTCGCGCGCCCGCGAGAGATAGCGATATGAGGTGCCACCTCTACGCAACGACATGGTGCTTGCAAGCGCCCCCGGGAAGTGCATCCTCTTCGGAGAGCATGCGGTGGTATACGGACAACCGGCAGTTGCGGTTGCAATCGATGGTAGGGTCCGTGTTTCAATCGAAAAATCAGATAGTGGTTGGTTGATCGATGGGATGAAATTTGACAAGGGAAAACACCCTCACATGGATGCCATGCTCAAGAAAATGTGGACCAACAGCGGAGGTCAACCTCTATCCATTGGTGTGGAGAGTGAACTATTCGGTGCCGCAGGGCTGGGTTCCAGTGCCGCGATTTGTTCGGCGGTTGCCGCGAGTCTGTTGAATATCCGAGGGACGCCAGCAGATGAATTGCCTCTCTCGGGCATCGCGACGACGGCTCATCTAGCCGAAGCAGAAGCCCAAGGTGGGCGTGCCAGCCCAATAGATACCAGCACAGCTACACTTGGAGGCGCCATTTTGGTTTCCGACAGAAAAGAATCTTCTGCAGATTGGATGTATACTCGTGATCTCCGGATTGATGGCGTTCGTCGTACTTGGGAAGTTCACCGAATCACACTACCCGAGTCGCTTTCAGAAGCCAGTCTTGTCATCGGTTTCTCGGGTCGCCCAGGGCCGACTGCACAGATGGTTGCCAAGGTGGCGAATCTTCTCGCAGCAGAGCCCGAGCGGATGGAAGACATAGAGCGAATTGGCAACGTCACCCGTGCTGGGGTCACCGCCTTGTCTCTCGGCAATCTCCAAGCCGTCGGTATTGCGATGAATGAATGTCATCGCCTTTTGCAGAGTATCGGCGTCTCTGACAATGATCTCGATCGGATGGTCGAAGCCGCTCTCCCAACAAGTCTCGGTGCAAAATTGACCGGTGCGGGTGGGGGGGGTTGCATGATTGCACTCACGATGGAACCCAGGCGAACCGCCGAGGCCATTGAGTTGGCAGGAGGTCGAACGATGGTCTCTCAACTGGGTGCTCCTGGAGTTCGCATAGAAACGGATGACTGAGCGCCTATCAAGAGCCTTCTTGTTATAAATGGTCAAAACTGTTCATTTATATATGGGTTGGCTCACGGACAGTCATGGCAACAAGTGATGAAGACCGTCTAACCGTAGTAAATGTCGTAGCATCGACTCGAGTGGCAGAGGAATTGAACCTACCCGATATCGCAATCCAGTTGAACTGTGAATACGAACCTGAGCAGTTCCCGGGTGTGGTTTATCGTGTGGTAGACCCAAAGTTGGCCATCCTCATGTTCCGATCTGGTCGCGCTGTGTGCACTGGTGGAAAGAATGAGGACAACATCCACACCGGTATTGAGCGCATGATAGGCGATCTTCGAAATGCAGGAATCGAAACCTGGGAGCTTGACGATGTTCAAATTGAAGTTCAAAACATGGTTGCAACCTATGCTCTACATTATCCAGAAGATTACGATGGTCGTGACAAGTGGACCGACGAACCTTTGGCTGGTGAGCCACGAAAGTTGAACCTGAACCACCTGACGTTCCACTTGCCTTTCGATAAGGTTGAGTACGAGCCCGAGCAGTTCCCCGGTCTGATTTACCGATTGGATTACCCCAAGGTTGTTTGTCTGATTTTCGGTAGTGGTAAGATGGTGATTACCGGTGCCCGCCACAAGGATGAGATTCTTGAAGCAGTTGAGATCATACAAGACGAACTTGCTGACCTTCTCTGAGGTCTTCGAATGACCGACGACGTCGGTCTCGTTCGGTTGGCTCTAGCCAAATTCGTGTACATCGTTCATGTGGGTGTGACATTTTTCGTCCCTTGGGGCTGGATTTTGCCTTTTCCTGAAGCATGGTGGTTTGGTCTTTTTTTCATTCCTACGATGTTGATTCATTGGAAAACTGCAGACGTATGTATTCTCACAACCATTGAGATGAAGTTGCGTGGGCATCCAAAAGCTGGGACCCGTGAACAAGGTGGATTTATCCAAAGGATGGGCGCACTGGTCGGTTGGTACATGACGGATGATACCGCTGCTCGATTGGGTTGGGGGTTGTCATACATGGGTCTCGCATTGTGTGCATTGAGATTGCAACTTGGAAACCACTTCCCATGGTGAGCCCATGTGGAGATGGTTCGCTGCAAAATGCGTGCGTCTGTTTCATCTCTTCATCGTGATTTTCCTTGCCTTTGGTTGGGCTTTGCCTTTTCCTGAAGCATGGTGGTTGCATGTCGTTCTCACCATCATCACTCGTGTACATTGGCGCTTCAATAATCGCACCTGTATCCTGACCACTTGGGAGCAACGATTGTTGCGGAACAAACAAACCGAAGAGCACGAGGAAGGTTGGTTCATCAAGGAAATTTCAGAAGCCCTCACTGGCCGGCGTCCTTCGACTAAATTCACTCGCTCTTTGATGATGTACTGGAGTTGGACAACCGCGGGAATCTCGATACTCCGTATTGCGCTCAATTGAATAGGGGTCTGCCCTCTGGTCACCCTATGGGTGACCATTCACACCGACTGTCGTACAGCCTCGTTTTGCTAATGTTGATGTCAATTTTGGTACCGTTCACGCTGCCAAATCACTCGACTGAATTGGATGAAAAGTCGTCATTACAGCACGTCTCATCGAGGAGCAGTACGCTGATTGACGTCGCCGATTGGCGTATTGGCGATGAATGGATTTACGATGCCGAATTTGATGTCGAGGATCTAATTGCAGGTGGGGCTCCGGGTTCACAAGTCGGTGTATTGACTGGACAATTGACCCGTGAGGTTGTTGACATTCGAATCGATACCATCGACAATGTCTCGACCATCGTCTACGATCTTGATTCATCTGGCACATTCAATTACAACGGTGCCACCATTGTTGCCTCAGGATTCAATGTCGGTGGTGATCTTGAGGTCGACCTAGAGATGGAAGAAGTAATCCGCGCTTCAGATCTCAGCCAAATTACTTACAACATGAATTTGGATGTTGATTTCGATAACATTGGATTCCCGGCCAGTCTCGTCGTCGGGAGCAGTTTGGACTTGGCAACTTTGAGTATCGATACAGATTATGCCCCCCCAAAGGAGATTTACGACTTCCCGATGAATGTCGGTGAAACCTGGGATGCTGAAACCACAACTTCGGTGTCTTGGTCTGGAGAGGTTTATGACAATCTCTTTGACTTGCCCGAGGATACCTCAGAATCATCAATTGAGAGCTTTGGAATCGTGGGTTCAGGTAACCCAGGTGTCTCATACTCTGGTTGTTCGAATTCCTACAACGTTACCGCCTACAACGCAACTTCTGGCGCCATCAATGGGTACCGTTGGTGGTGTGACAATGCACGAAATGACGCCTGGTGGCATCAGACCATCGATGTCGGTGCAACCATCGACTTCAGACTCAATCAATACAATCCAGTAGCGCGAGTTCATGAAATTGATGTTGATCTGGCTTTCCCCGCTTGGCCATTGGATGTAGATTTAGGTGTCTGGATCAATGTCACAAATAGCAATGGTCAACCCGTAGCCAACCAAGATGTCGAGTTCAGATATGAAGTGGATGAAGACATTCGTACCGTGACAACAGCTGCCAATGGCAGTGCTTACGTTGAATTCGATACCGGCCATAGTCTCGATGCCTCACCGACCAGTGATGATTATGCCAGTCATGGCGTCATAGCTTGGATTCCTTCAACCGAAGAAATCGGTGTCACTACGATCACATTGGATGAAAATCTGGTTGAGATCGATTTGGCTGCAGTCAGCAGTGGCGTATCTGTCACTCGAATGCGTGATGGAGTCTCCCAACAACTGAACGCCATTACTGGATTCAACTCCATACCCGGTGACCAATTGACGTTCAGCGTCCCTGTACAGAATCAGGGCATTCTTTCCTCGCCAGCCACAACGCTGGAAATTCAAGCTCCTGATGGCTCAACCAGTCAAGTCAGTGTACCTTCACTAGGCGCGCTTGGAGTGTTTACCGCAGATGTCTCTTGGACAGTTCCTGCCAACCAAAATATTGGAGACGTACTCATTCAATTCGTTGTGGACCCCGCACAGAGCGTCACCGCAGATGCAGACCGCTCCAACAATCAAGGTACATTCTCAATGTTTGTTGGGAGATTGCCAACCGCGAGTATTGATCCTGTGATTCCCAAGTTGACTTTCGATAATGTGGTTGTTGATGCGTCGATGTCTACCGACCCTGATGGCGGCACAGTCATCTGTTTGTTTGATTATGAGTTGGAAAACGGAACGGTTGAATCCATCGTATCAACCAATTGTATACTCGAGAATCACTGGGAAAATGATGGTGAATATCTGGTCAACCTGAGTGTGGTTGACGATGAGGATGATGTGGACCGGAGTTCGGTCTTGGTCGTAATCAACAACCGCCCCGCTGTGGTCAATTTGGCCGTCAGTGAAACCTCCGTAAAGGTTGGAGAACCGGTGACATTCAATGCGCAAGACAACAGTGATATGGATACCACAACACCTGAATCTCCTATCGACATGCTGTGGATGCCACCGGATGCGCCCAATGGTCAACCGTATGCTTGTACACAAGGTCTGATTACACAAGCTTGCACAGTGACTCCAGAAGTGGAGGGTACATTCACCATGTCCTTCCGTGCGGTTGACGATGATTTTGCAGTCACCACTGAATCAATCAGCATCACGGTGACCAACATCGCCCCCTACAACGGGTCGATTCAATTGCGAGACGTTGAGACCAACACGATCCTTGAATCCAACAACATGCAGGTTTGGCACGTCGATGAGGACCAGCCACTTGAGTTGCTTGGATTTGTCGAAGATTCGCCAAATGACATGCCCTCGATTCGATGGGAATGGCAACCGGATTCTCAAATTGACCCAAGTTGGTTTGAGACCACGAACGGACCCACCTCGGTGGTTCCCGTCAGCTGGTCAGAGAATGGGCCGCATGTGATTGTGATGCAGGCCTTTGACGACGACGGCGAGACCAGCGGCACCGTCAGTGGTTGGGTCATGGTCCACAACGTCGCACCAACCATCTCCGAATTTGATGAGCCACTTCCATTGTGGGAGGATGCTCGAACCCTGTTCACTTTGGAGTACAGCGATAGTGCCAGTGACATGGATTCTCTTGTCGCCTGTTGGGATTTGGATCCATACATCAATCTGGATCAAGAAGGCAGTTCAGATGATGACTGTGACATCACGGGCGCTACCATCAATTACAAGTGGTCTGAAGCCGGGACTTATCCTGCAATATTCCATGTCACCGATGACGATGGGGAGCGAACGTCACAGATGGTCAATTTCACAGTACGAAACCGACAACCGGTTGCGGACATCTGGGTGAGTGAGCTCGCGCCTAAGGCGGGCGAAATGTTTGGCCTTTCAGGCAATCTTTCAACCGATACACCAAGTGATCAAGGAAATCTAGTGTATGTATGGGATTTGGACACCTCCGTCGATTCGGATGGTGATTCCGACCCCACCAATGACATCGATGAAATTGGAATGGAAATTTGGGTCACATTTGACAAACCCGGTGAGCGCGGAATCCGATTGATGGTTTCTGACGAGATTGAAACTTCCACCAAGGACTACACCGTTGCCGTTCTGGAAGATGACAGCGGTTTCTTCAGTTTTGCAGGCGGAGGTAGTTTCGTGACAACGATTGTCATCATCATGATGCTCATTTTGGCAGGTTTGCTCGGCATCTTGGCTTGGACCTCTTTGCGTGGGAAAGGAGCCACTGAAGGTTGGGATGACGTGGCCGCAATGGGCTTTGGATTGGAACAAGAGGCTCCCATGGCCGCACCACCATCTGCAATGTTTGCGGAACCTGCGGCCCAACCTCCCTCAGCTGCACCCACTCCTGAGCCTCTAGTGAGTTCAGGTCCACCACCCGTTCCAGCCGAGGGGTTGCCACCCGGCTGGACAATGGAGCAATGGGACCACTACGGTGCACAATGGTTGGCTCAGCAGGCCGAAGCACAACCTCAGCCTGCCCCCACACCCGCGCCTGCACCAACGGTTACAGAAACAACAACCCTCCCGTCATTTTCAGCCGAAGATGACTTGGACCTTGACTTCTGAGCCCGTGTCATGCGCCGTCGATTGTACGACCTTTTCGGTCTGCCTCAATTGCCGGATTCTGAACCGGCTGAGGTAGTCGATGAGGCGTTGCCTATTGAGGAACCACCCGACCCCATCCACATCCCAAAACCGGTTCGTAAAGTTGAGCGAAAACCAGTCAAAGATTTGCGATTCCATGATTTGGGTTCCAAGCGGTGGATTGAATGGGCTTCCGCTCATCAGGGATTGCCACGCCGCGGGTTGCGATACATTCGACCGGATGACATGCACCGATTGCCCTTGGACGCGATCTCCACTCGTCTCCATCAAGGCGATGTTTGCCTTGTCGATTTGAGTAGTCTAGCACACATGGACAGTCAACGAAGTGCTCTATCACGACAAGTGCAAGACATGGCCAATTACGGGGGGCTTCCAGTGTTCGCATTGGACGATTCCAATCGCCTGTTGCTCATTCCGGGTCGTGGATCTCGAATCGATACGGAAACTCATGAGTTGGGTGGGAATTCCATTATCGATTAGTCTCGATAACTTCGGACATCAAATGACCAAGCTGAACCATCAGGGCCACTTGTCAATCGGTCCCAGCCATATTGCGTAAGGAGGGGTCGCCAGGTTTCTGCATCCGGCGGCATGCCTCTTTTGGTTCCTTCATTCGGTCTCAAGATGTGGTTTACCTTCAAGATCGCCAAGGTTGCCACCGCCCCGGGTAGTGGGTGAAGTTCTGCGAGTTCGCATTCCAATACAGCAGCCGAAAGAGGGTGGTATGGAGGGTAATCATTGGGCGATGGAATGGCTTCACCCAGGCCATCCCATTCACTGCGTTCAGGTGGGTGTGCCTCAGCGGTTTCATTGACCAATTGAGCCGCATCCCAAGTCCCGGGCAAAACCATGGCACTGATTTTCGAGCCATTGCGCAGGTTGACTAGGGTGTCACGCGGTCGTCCAGCTCGGTCTTGGCTTAGAGATACACCGATCAATGGTGGGGTGTTTGACAGCGATGCGAGACTGGAAACTGGACACAAATTTGGAACACCGTTCTCACCAACCGTTGAGAGCAACATCACCGGTCTTGGTGCAATCAGAGTCGACAACCATGCCGCCCGTTCCGGATGTTCAAGATAATTCGTATCGATGTTCTCGACATCATCACCCATGGCTTCTCCAAAGAAGCTGGGACGCTTACGATCTTCTTCTCCATCGGTTTTGAACCAGTCATCGAGTTCGCCTCTTTCAACTTCTGAAAGGGCGTATGCCGTGAAATCTCGGTAAGCTGCCCAGCGTTGAATTTCTGTGGCATCCTCTTCGCGGGTTTTTTTCCGATTGATACTGGCATCCGCGTAGACGACACAGCGCCGAAGAAAATCGCAAACCGCTTCCTTACTCACGTCATCACCAATGGGCGCGGATACGGCCTACTATTCAACAGGCCACTTTCGCCATTCTCCACCGGTCTTCTCAGGGCGATAGAAATTCTGGCCGCTACCCGTCGGCCATTCGACCCACTCAAATCCTTCTTTCTGAATTGTATTTTCGATTTCAAGTGGGGGGGTGTCTTGCACTGGTTCTGCTCCTAGTGTCTCGATTTGAGGTGGACCGGTATCTTCGATTGGTTCAGAAATACTCGGTTTATTTTCCAGCACACTGTCGGTCTGATCGAATACTGAATCCATGCCTGATGACATCAGTAACATCTCTTCCGGCGGAGCTGTCGGTACAGCCGGTTTCTTTACCAGGTGCATGAAATTGATCAAGAGCAATAGTACCATGATGGCAATCGCCGTAATCGGTTCCCAAGTCAGACTTCCTTTCGTCGAAGGTTCTGGAGGAAGGAGTTGATCTTCCTCGGCCGTGGATTCGTTGGCAATGGGTCCTTCATTGATGGTTTGATTCAGATTCGTGTTGTTTTGGAAGGTCTGATTTTGGAAGGTTTCATTGTTGTATGAATTGTTTTCAAAGGTTTGATTCTGGAATGTCTCGTTACTGTAGGTATTGTTGAGATACGTGTTGTTGACATAGGTATTGTTGACGTAGGTGTTGTTGACGTAAGTTTGCTCATCCGTATAATTGACAGTTGAACTTCCTCCTCCGTTGGTGTCAGGTGTTTGACCAGGAGCACATCCTTCCGCATTGGCGGCGGAACCGGCGGTCGTTCGTGAGCAGAGGTCAACCAAATCTGAAACGCCATCCCCATCATCGTCGGTATCTTCGTTCCAGTCATGGCAACCATCGGCATCAAAGTCAACGGTTGGATTGGTAATCCAGCCTTCAATCCCTCGTGGACAGTTGTCATCGATGTCATCCACGCCATCGGCATCATCATCCAAATCTTCAGTCGAATCTAGACAACCATCGCCATCGTAATCGGTCATTCGACCTGAATACCATTCCGTTGCCCCTCGTGGGCATGAATCATCGTAATCGGGGAAGTCATCGTTGTCATCGTTGAGATCTTCGGTTGCATCCAAGCAACCGTCACCATCGTTGTCAGTGTTGGAAGAGGAAGCCCAATTCAAATCGCCACTTGGACAACTATCGTCGACATCATCCACTCCATCATCATCGTCATCGGCATCTTCGTTTGCATCGAGACAACCGTCTCCATCGTGATCGAGTTCGGGTGTTGAGATCCAACCCAATTCGCCCTTTGGACAAGCATCTGCAGTATCGTTCACGGTGTCATCATCATCATCCAAGTCTTCGCCAGAATCCTTGCAACCATCGGCATCGTAGTCTGTGGTTCCATCCGAGGTCCAGTTCAATGTTCCAGTGGCGCACATGTCATCCACATCCATTGCCCCATCATTGTCGTCATCGTCATCTTCAACACCGTCTTTACATCCATCCGTATCGTAATCCGTGGAAGCATTGGATGTCCACAAAAGCGCGCCCATTGGACAACTATCCGCAATGTCGAGAATCCCCTCCCCATCGTCATCGGCATCGCAAATGTCACCTTGCGTATCCGCATCGAAGTTGGCTTGATTTGGGTTGTACAATTGTTGGCAATTGTCTCGGTTGTCGGTGATTCCATCCGCATCCGCGTCCGCACTCATCCGTGCGAGGAAAATATCCTCTCCATCAGAGGAATTCAATGAGTCTAGACCGAATGTTCGAGCTGAGTTAGAATACAATAATTGGCCTGTCGCAGCAACCGTTCCGTTCCCTGTGCCTACTACTTGCTGAATGGCAGTCGAACCTGTAGGCTGAGCAGCCCATTCCCATGTCCCAAGTGTTGAGGCCATGGCCACAAATCCAGTTCCGGCTGATGACAGGGTGGTCAATCCAACACTGATGACACCGGATTTTTCCCCCACCACGACGACATTCCCAGCATCGACCATGGCCACGTCATAGATGTGGTCATCTTGTGTACCTCCTAAAGCAATGGACCAATCCCAAGATCCACTGCTGTTTAGTTTGGCGACAAACCCATCACGCTGGCCTCCAGAATTCACAGAACAACAGTTTGGAAATGAAATAGAGTTTCTGAAATCACCTGCAACATAGATGTCTCCTGAAGGGCTAACTTCGATTGACTTTGTATACATACATTGACTGTTACTACAAGTTGGCAAAGGCCCTGCCAACCACATCGTAGAATTTCCAGAAAAGAATTGTACGAGGCCACCTAAATCATCATCGGGATATGCTCTCGAACCACTTGCATCATTGTAGCTACCCGATTTGGCCCAGAATACTACTCCTCCATTTGGATGCCCGGCCATCGTATCCATTCTTGGATTGTTGTAATTTGAAGTACGGTGAATTGCATTCCAACCGTTTGAGGAATCTCTTTGAGCGATACAAATATTGTAATTATACGGTCCAGAATAATACGAGCCATGCATTTGCACATTCCCATAGCACATGCCAGAAAAGAAGACATCACCATTGCCATCTACAGCGATGTCAAGGTTTACATCATAACTGTCTTGAAAACCAATTGTATCTGCAGACATCCAACCGTTGTTCGGTGACCAACTGGCGACAATGAATCCTGAACCACTATTGAGATCGATTAAACCAGGAATTTCAACCCCTTGACTCCAATAGAATCCTACCCAAACAGTCCCATTTGGTCCGATGGCCATGGCAGCAGGATTCCTCCCATCAAAATAGGAATTCTCATTGGGACTTAATCGTCGGTCGACCTTGATTTGATCAACATGAGTCCAATTACCATTGTTGTCCGCAATCGCGAGGAAAAATCGAGAATAGTCATCATATACATACTCGGAATCTCCTCCAAGAACACCATCTCCGAAGCGCAGATTCCGCGAATTTTCTTCTGCAACTCCAAGCATGATGGTTGAGGTTGAGTTGAATTGTTCAATATCGATGATGCTTTCAGTGCCTGTGTGTCCAATCATTCTCGAGAATTGCAAATTTTGATTCCCACTTGACCAGGACCAGCGGTGTAGTGTTGTCGCAGGTGCGTCTGTGTAGTAGACGTAAGAATAACCTTGATTACGAGCCTGTTGATTCATAGGGGCGACAATGTCAGGGTTTGAATTCCCTACATCCAACCAAGCAACATCGTCTATGGAGGAGTAACGATTTGAAAGTACACTACTGTAGGTCGATCTCAGTGCACCCGTGTTACTTAATTCAAGAACGATTGAATTATCCCTATTGGTATTGTCAACATATACGGTAGCTGATTGAGTACTTCCTCTGAAATAGAAGTTGTCGTTCCCGACCAAACCTACCAAGATTTTACTACCATGAACATTGATTGAAGGGTTTGAATAACGATCGTAT
>CEUJ01060440.1_pt1 | contig 15051 bp, 9 predicted proteins | sample 361531 | NCBI WGS metagenome assembly CEUJ01 (sample SAMEA2622842, study PRJEB7988) | marine metagenome | biome: marine biome (ENVO:00000447); feature: marine epipelagic mixed layer (ENVO:xxxxxxxxx); material: "saline water (ENVO:00002010), including plankton (ENVO:xxxxxxxx)" | depth 140 m | reverse complement strand
TTGATGGATGGTGAAGAATACATCTTTGATTTCATGTTTGAAGAACAGGGTGTAAATCTTGGTTATGTAGAAATTACCGTCTCTCATGGAGAAACCGATGAAAGTGGAGCCAATCCTCTTGCCCAAAACCAATGCGACAATGCTGTTGGTCAAATGCGAATGGGGCAGGTCAATGATTTCGTGAGATCTGATTCTACAATGGAGGGAGACTCGGGTTCTCCGAACAATTGTCCAACGTCTTACACCATGATCATCATGCTGATGGAGAATTACACGGGCCAAACCTATCAAGAAAGTGGGCAGAAAGGAGAACTTGAAGGCCTTTGGGTGGACAATGGATTTGGCCGTGGTGAGTATCGTTGTCAAATCACTCTAGAAACCCGTACAGGTAGCGCACCCGGGCCAGGACCAGGTCCTGCATTAAACAACAATGAGGATGGCGAAGAAATCACTGTCTCTTGGCGTGTTGTCGGTGTTGATGTCACGGTGGCACCCGTGGTTGCCATCGACGCATGATTACGTTTTAGCGACAATTTTGATGACGTCATTGTCGTTGATTTCATGCTCTGCTCCAATGACTCGTCCTGTTCGACCATCGACGGCGCGAATGAAACCATCCCCGAGATCTGTGTGTACCGCGTATGCCAATCCTTTGGCATTGGTCCCCCGCCGGACCAGAAGGGCATCGGGTAGGACCCGACCGTCCCCATCCGTCCAATGGCTTTCATCTTGGACTGGATAGGCTACAATTCGTTCAAGACGCTCTCGAACGATTCTTGAGACCAAGGAGACTAGACCTGTACCTCCCAAACGCTCGAGTCGGTCTGAAATGGCATCCAATCCCTTTCTTTGGGCCGAGTTGAGTTCAGACTCGCCTTGACCTGTCAATGTGAATCCGACAGCACCGGGTGGATAATGGATGAATCCAGCTTTGGCCGCACGTCTCAAAGCCAATTCACTGTCGGCACTGGTGGGTACGAGAATACCGCCTTCGGCTTCGACCTTTTCCGCCAATGCATCCCAGGCCCCCGACTCGGCGACATCCGCTTTGTTTGCAGCCACACAAAGCGGGAAAACAGCACGACGCAAATGATGGGCTAGGGCGGCCCGAACTTCTGTATCCCATTCCCACGGCACCCCCAACTCAGGATGCTCTGATTTGAACCCCGAAATCGCCTGCATCACCATGGATTCATTCCCACCAATTCCAGTCAATTGGGCCGTGATGAAATCCACCAATCCACGTTCACCTTCGGCTTGTACACGTCGCACACCACGACCCCATCCTGTATCGAGGATACCATGAATCCACATTGCCAACTCTTCCACAAGGAAGGCATGCTCCTCGATTGGATTGCAAGAACCGGGACCCATTGGGTTGCCTTCGAGGTCGGTTCCGCCCGATGCATCCACCACCTGGATTAATGCATCACATTGAGCTAAATCATTGAGAAATTGGTTGCCTCGCCCTTTCCCATCGTGTGCACCGGGTACCAAACCTGCAACGTCAATTAGAGTAACAGGGACCGTTCGGCGAAAGCTGATGCAGGAACCTGTACGAGGATCACACAGGCTTCCTTCACGAGGATCATCTTGAGCAATTGGAGGGAGCCGCCCATCTGCTTCGCGCTTTATGCGCAAGGATTCACAGGGACAATTTGAATCTGCAGGAAGAAATGTCACGCCTACGTTCGGATCGATTGTGGTAAAGGGATAGTTTGCGATTTCCACAGCACTTTCAGTCAAGGCTGCAAAAGCGGTCGATTTGCCGACGTTGGGTTTTCCGACCAACCCAATGCGCATGCTCACTCTTCCTCATCCCAGTCATCACTGATGACATCAATTTCTGTGTCGGGACCGGCCCCGGCTGCAATCAACTGACGAATTGTGGTTGATCCTGGAGTGAGAGCAATCCTATTCACTGCCTGTGCTGAGGGTTCGTCGGTACCGAGGGGAGACCCGCTGAAGTTACCACGAATCATGTTAATCATCATCATAATTGATGCAATCGAGACTGCATAGAATGCGATGGATGCAAGAACTTCAAGCGTATTAGTTGCACTCATGTCGATGAGTTCAGGATCAATCCCATCGTTGGCCACCGCGGCTGCATCATAGGCGGCTTTGACCATGCTTGCGCCCATGCTGAAGAGGAAAGCAAGAGTCGCGCCTCCTGCGATTAACCACATGGTTGTACGGCTGGTTTCGTCCGAATCCAATGAACGACCAGATGCCGAGGGGAAGCAAGTGATGACGCCCCCCCAAGCAATCATGCCCATGCCACCCCAAAGGAAGAGCATGTTCATGGAAGCGGATAGATGCTGAATTTCACCTGCAGAATGAGCATCAGAGCCGACGAACAGGTGTCCAATTGCACTACCGACGGTCATGACCATACCAATCAAAACGGCGGTGGCAGCAGGGTTCGAAGATGCATTACCCCAATTTGAGCGGGCCGTCTGAAGAACATTTCCAGCTGCAGCTAGAATCGGAACCATGCTCGCCGCAAAGAGAACCGTAAGCATTGCACTGTCACCTATCGAGGTGTGAGCTACTCCATCAATCCCAATTGGACTCAATGTGACGAAGGTCATGAATACAGTAGCACCGGCAAGAGTGCGGCTCCAAAGGGGAGTTCCTGAGGCGAATGGGGCCACATAGAGGGCCACTGCAAGGCCGCTTGCAAGCATAGGCAAGATGGCCATGCTCTCAAGCACTGCATCATGCAAGTCGAGAACGAAATCTGCGGCGCACATGATGAGTGGAAGGGCCAGACCACCGATGATGAGCCATTGGCTGGGCATCACGGTGTCGTTGGTTCTTCGACCTAATGTCAGCAGGTGATTTGCAAGAATTGCGAGCATGACCAAGATAGAAATGACGCCTGCAGCTGAACTGAGTAGGTCACCCCATGAGCTGTTTGTGTGATCGCTGACAAAGCCAAGGAACAACGACATTGAAAATGCGTATGAGACCAAAACGGCGTTTGTATCGCTAGCAAGACCCACACCGGATAAGCGACCATTGATGTGTAAACCTGCACCAATCAACAGCATGAGAATACCACCACTTGCTGCCCCATAAGCAACATTTTGCACGGTCGCAGCAGAAGGTTCGTAGTAGATGCTCGACAGGCTCGCAATCGCATCAGGTTCGTGAGCCATCCACATGCCAATGAAGGTGAATGCTGCTCCAATACTGGTCCAAAGCATGCCATGCATCATCCATGCAACCGTACCTGAGCCACTGCGACCTTCAAAGAGGTCTGCACCCGGACCAAGCGCTTTTTCCATGAAAAAATCAGTCATGTCCCGAATCAGTTCTTGGAAAATGGGAACGCCTCGATTAACGAGAACGACAATGAGTAGGAATCCGGCCCAAACTGTAATCAAATCAACAAGTAGCATTCATTACACCTCCTAATCCTCAAGCGCTCCTCCAAGCACATTTGCGAAAATCATACCAAATCCAACAAGGATTCCAATCAAGAAAATCCAGATTCCGCTGTTGGCTAAACCACTGAGGAGTGATACTACGTCTCCAAGGGCTGGAATGTCCGAACCAGGGAACAAAACACCGTACAAAATCAGAAGTGCCATCGCACCGAGAATGCTGACGACCAAGAGTACTTTGGCCATGGCTGGTTCATCTTCTCCAAGCGTGACATCGGGTAGCATCGATTCATCAAACATTTGTGCACACACCAGAATTGCCCTACGGGCAAATCGGCCACTGGTAGAGCGCACATAAGCGTTCGGCGAAATGAAGGACTTCAGAAGCGTACTGATTCAGGGTGAAAGGAGTGCTTCAATCGGGTCTAGACGGCGATCAATTCCACTTCCAAGAGGAATCGGAAGGGATGTATCAAGTTCAATCTCGGCCTTCCATTGAGATTCACACTCACAGGACAGGCCCTCAAACTCCAATAAAGAACCTGATACTGAATATCGCTCGATTGCAGCGGCAACCTCCTTGTCACAACGACCACAATTGTGTGCTCCACGGACTGAACCAGCTGCCGTTGGATGAACAATCAATCGAGAGCGGGAAGGTTTTCCCTCGGGATGGATGTCATCATGCACATTTCGAATCATTTGAACTAGGGACCAAAGCCAAGGTGGTCGATATTCGCGATGACGGAAAATTCGATCTACGATGGTACGCTTTTGGATGTTCATTGGATTGACACTGATTTCATCACTATCTGCAGCAATTTCTTGAATCCATTTTGTGGTGTGCTGAAGTGCATCTCCTTCAGACATGAATGGTGGTTTGAACAAAAGATACGATTTGGCACGCAAACCGTGTCGCTGCAAGGTATCGACCGCCCTTTTCCAAGTCTTTGTTCGGAACCCCTTGTTGCAGTGAAATTTCAGCACTTCATCATCATATGCCTCAAGTCCGATGGCTACGGTACAGCCCGGATGTTTTTCCGCCACCCATGCAATCTTTTCTTCATGGCAAAGGTGGGCTTGAGCTTCGACAATCAGATGCTTGCCCATCGCAGCGGTTTCAGTCAGCACTGTTTCCTGCCAATCAACTGGGTTCTCCTCGTCTTCAAAGAATGTACCAGAGGTGTAGACTTTGACCATGTCACAGCCTTCGAAGTTGTTCAGTTGATTCTTGGCAGCCAACCATTGTGCATGCAAGTTGAGACTGGTGACATCATCACGAACATCATTGAAATAACCACAGAAGGTACACCCTGATTTCCACCACCACTGACAGCCTCGAGTGCGTAGGATGACTGTTGCTGCAGTGCAAGGTGTACCATCCGGCATACGCTCAGGAGTGGTGTAAACTGTGGCCGGTTCATCGGCATTCCAACCTTCTCGAATCCGGATTGATTCGATGGCATTCTCGGGGGCTTTAACCAAATGATGCAGCTTAACCGCTTTGCCTGGAATCGAAACCAAGCCGGCTGTGACCGCATCTGCCATGCCCCTTCCGGGCAATCATTCCGTTTTGAATCCCTCTATTGGTTCAAAATGGTCGGGTGTGGCGTTATAGGCTGGTTTGCGCTGCCCCCACCATGAGTGAAGTTGCCGTTGCAGAAAAAACGGAGGCAAATGAAAAGGCCGTAAAGGGTTGGTATTTCTTCGATTGGGCCAATCAAGCCTATGCCCTCACTGTGATGACGGTGATTGCGCCTGCATTGATGGCAAATTTGTACAACAAAGCAACCGGTACACAGACTGGTGACTCATTTTATGCAACCATTCTAACGCTGTCAATGATTTTCGTCGTATTGACCGCACCTGCATTGGGTGTGATTGCAGATCGAATGCCAATCAAAAAGAAGTTGCTCAAATGGTATACTGCCGCAGGTATCGTATTTTGTGCATTGATGGGCGCAGCACCCTACTTCGGTTCGGACGGATACATCGTACTCGCAGTCATGTTCACCATTGGTACAATCGGATTTACTGGTGGCAACGTGATTTACTACTCATTCATGCCCTATCTAGGATCTCGAGATGAACAAGATAAATTGTCAACTTGGGGCTATATCTACGGATTTGCAGGAGGATCTTTGTTACTCATCTTCCACCTGATTCTTCTTCTCGGTCCATTCAATTGGGATACGGACTTCAAACTTGCAGTGATTTTCGTGACCTCTGCACTGTGGTGGTGGGGTTTTGGAGCACTGATTTTCAAGTGGACACCAGAGCCGGAGATTCCTTCCGAATTGGAATGGTATAGTTTGGGTGAAAATAACTTCAAACGTGTGATGGGGGCATCAAAGCTTGCCTATGGTCAAGTTTTCAAGACTGCAAGAGAGATTCGCAAATTCAAGGTTCTCGCATTCTTCTTACTTGCCTATTTGTTGTTCTACGATGGTGTGAATACAATTGCAAGCATGGCGAGCGCGTTCGGTGAATCGGTCTTGAGAATCGACCCCAGCATGAATATCATGCTCTTGTTAACAGTGAACATAGTTGCTGTACCGATGACATTCGTGTTCGGAAAACTCGCTGCTGCAAGAGGCACAAAATTTGCGTTGATGGTTGCACTTCTGATTTACTGTGCTGTATCTGTTACTGCTGCCGGGTTTGCACCTTTAGAATTGGAAGGAGAAGAAGATGCTGAGCGTTATGATTTCCAATTTGAGTGGAACAATGAGACGGGTATGTATGACATGAACACATTGTATGACCGAGGGTTTGAGGGTTGGATTGCCGAAGATTCTGAAGGTGATGCGGCATTCCGTGATGCCTTCCAAGCACATTTCCCTGAAACCGATTATTCTGTTGAAGATGCGGGTGATAGTACCCTGGGTACAGGCTTGATGGTCTGTGTATTCATTTTGGCCATGGTCGGATTATTGGGCCTTGGAATCAAGTGGATTCAAGAGCGGGAAATGGGAATCATGGGATTACTTGCAGCATTCTTGTTGGTTGGTGTAGGGATATTCGGTGCATCCTTCCTTGCCGATCAAGCAAAGGTGGAGGAAAAGGAAATCAAGTCGATTTCTGAAGACGATGCGATTGCATTGGTAGCAGCATTTGATGACGCCAGTGATCATCGATTCTCGATCATTATCATTGGTGGAAATGAAACCATTTCTGGGGCAGATGAAATTGGTGATCGACATCCTACCAAGTTGGACCAAGGAGGTCCTGTTGATTCATGGGCAATCACCATGCGTAATGTGGTTTGGGAACCACTGGGCATTGGAGTCTCACTACAATGGATTATTCTCGGTATGTTTGTCGGTTGTGCCATGGGTTCAGCCGGTGCACAAGCACGCTCAATGTTCTCGATGTTGACACCGAAAACCCGGGCTTCTGAATTCTACGGATTCTTTGGATTCCTTGGCAAGTCTGCGGCCATGATCGGGACCGCTTTGTATGCAATCGCGAGTACGGCCTTTGACAGTCGAGTGGCACTGTTGACCATCACCGTCGTAATCTTAGCCGGAACTTATCTGACCAGTCGAGTCGATCTTGAGGAAGGAATACGTGTCGCGCGGGAAGAGGACGAACGGAACGAAGCCCTTGGCATGGAGTCGTGATTGAATGTCAAAGCCGATGAAAAATTTCGGCATTGTTCAGGCGGTCTTGTCAACACTCGCCATGCCCTGTGGTTTCTTGGTTTGGGGCATGGCTGCGATCCCCGGTATCTGGATGTTCCATGAAGCTGGAATCGCATACGATGGTTGGCATCAACTCGCGGCTCAAGGTGCTGCCATTGGCATGGGCCTGTTGATTTGGTGTATCCTTGATTTGTTCATTCTAGGGATCTTTGGTCTCATTTTAAGGCCGAAATCTGTCGCTGCCCAAGCTCCTACGCAGAGTTGGTTGACCATTCGCTGGGCTTTCATGTCCCTCTTCCATCGACTTGCAAACCCTTCTTTGCAGTGGATGGTTCCATCCTTCATTGGTGACTTCTACTTCCGAATGATGGGGATGAAAATAGGCAAGGGTGCACAGATTGTTTCTCCAATCGTAAATGATTGCTATATGGTAGAGGTGGGTTCGAAAACCATTGTTGGAGGGGGTGCTGTCATCAATGGACATTTGTTTGAGAAAGATGGGATTCACTTGGCACCGGTGAAGATTGGTTCACGATGTGTGATTGGGACCAGTGCACAAATTAATCCGGGATGTGTGATTGGCGACAAAGCCGTCATTGCATCTCGAGCTGTATTGCCAAAACACACCGTGGTACCCCCAGGCGAAGTTTGGGGAGGCATCCCCGCAAAATGCATCCGAAAGGCGGATGGATCTAAGCCTGAGTAAACAGTATACTGGTTCCTGCTTGAACAAACTCACCCTTGGGATATTCAGGGTTTTCAGCGTGAGCCCCAATCACATTGGGCGTGAATTCTGTAGCGGGGACACGTACATCAACACGACTTCCCAGTCGGATCATGCCATATCTCTGACCGCGACGCATCTCATCCCCTTCACCGGACCAAGGTGCAATGGATCGAGCCAACATACCACTGATTTGAGTCGATTCAACACGCAAACCATCATCGCGCTCAAACACGGTTCGGACGCGTTCATTCCATGCCGACTCCTTTCGATAAGCGGGGATGAATGGGCCTCGACGCAATCCCTTACCTGTACGATGTTCCATGCGCACGATTGTGCTGGCGACTGGGGCACGATTGACGTGAACATCGAATGGGGACATGAAAACGGCAATTCGCCATGCATCCGTTTCAGACTCCTCGCCTTCGGGAACCGCCTCCCATCGCTGCTCGTTAGGAAACTTTAGCGGATTTTCGCAAGGTGATTCATGCCAATCCCCAGTCAACTCATCATGGATGGAGGATTCATCTTTGGTAGGTCGTCGACCGATGGCTCGCTCTCGAACAACAAACATGATGTGGCCGTCAGCAGGAGAGACGACTATTCCCTTATTCTTGGGAATCGGCCGATCAGGATCACGGTAGAAGTTGGCCACAATCGCCGTGAAAATAAAACAAATCATCCCGAAGACGTGTCCCATTCCATCCAAATCATCGACAAGAATGGCAATCGCTTCAATCGCGATTCCCATGAATAACCAAGTCAAGGTCGGTAGAGTGCCACCTCGGGCGAAGACGCCCATTTGGCTCACTCCTCTTCTTCGTTGGAGCGGTTCAGAACTCCATCATCCTCTAAGTCATCGGCAATCTCTTTGACCATGCCAGCAGCTTCTTCGGGGGGAGCGCTAAGAATTTCATCGAGACGATCTTTGAGGGCCCGCTGCATGTGGGTAGACTTGCGTTCTGCCTCGACTGCATTCTCAATCATATCGTAACGTACCTTGATTGCTTTGTTCAAATCTTCAAAGATTTGCATGTGACTGACATACCAATCGTCACGAGCCTTCATCTCAGCAACAGCGAGACGCAGGTCGCCGTCCAACTCTTCTGCAATTTCGAAAACACGTGCCAGTCGATCTTTCTCTCGAGTGTACTTTTCTTCCATCTTCTCAAGTTCGGGCTCGAGGTGCTCAATTCGCTTGGTTGCCTTCGCATGATCAAGTTCCAAATCACGGACACGATTGTCCTTCTCTGAAAGGAGTTGCTCTAGACCTTCTCGATCAATTTCCTTGTCGATGACTTCCTTCTCGAGAACCTCAATTTCGGCACGCAGTCCAACGATATCGCGCTCTTGTTGTTCATACGCATCGTAGAGTTTTACCAGGCGCTCAGTTTCGTCACTAAGACGGTCTTCCAACTGTCGAATACGCAGCTCAGGAGTGACTGTTCCGGAATCACCATCAGTGTCAGACATTGTATCCCTCGGTACATCGCACCGATTGCCCTGTCTTATAACCCGCTCCCTAAAGGGAGCAGAATGTTGGGAACACTATGTGTTCCCGAAAAGTATCATCGAGCATTGAGCGAGGCAATGGCCGCAGCAAGACAGGTCGTCACGGCTTTTGTAGCAGGAATGTGCAGTTTTTCATCGGGCCCGTGGGCATTTCCTCCGGGTCCGAGGCTGCCGGTCACAAGGAAATCTGCATTGGGGAATTTCTCTTGCATCATGGCAAGGAATGGAATGGTTCCGCCCTCGAAGAAAACTTGCATTGGGTTGCCAAAGGTGGCGAGACTCGCTTCATTGAGAGCAGAACGGAAGGTTGCGCTCATGGCTGGAGCCGAGAAACCGTTTGCGGCGGCATCGGTTGAGAATGTAACATGGGCCCCATGAGGCGGATTTGACTCGAGAGCAGAGACCATGGCCGCTTGTGCAGAATCTGCATCAACTCCGGGTGGAATTCGCATGCTGAGCTTCAAGGAAGTATGGGTTCGCAAGACATTTCCCGCGTCTTTCAACGAAGGCATTCCATCCACACCAGTGACCGATAAAGAGGGGCGCCAGTTTCCGGATAGGACGATCTCTGAAAGCCCCGGTGTCTGAGGTTCGACTCCATCCAATGTGGGGAAATCTGTCCATACATTTTCGCCGAGAACATCGGCAATTCCTTGGGCTTCATTTTGGACTTCATCCGAAATATTGGTACTCAACTCGGGCAGGAGAATTTGTCCCGTTTTCTCGTCCTCAATTCGGCTGATGATTGAACGGGCAATTCGGAAGGAGGAGGGGATGATTCCACCCGCCATTCCAGAATGAACGCCTTCTTTGCTAACTCCGACTCGGAGTGTGCCCCCAATCAGCCCCCTCAGGCTAGTTGTGACCCACAATCGCTCGTAATCACCTGCACCTGAATCCATAACGACCACCAAGTCTGGTGTACCAAGAATTTCGGAGAGTTCATCGAGGTAAGCGGGAAGATCATACGAACCGGATTCCTCACAGGTTTCGATTAGGAAGGTAGCTTTGGGATGAGGAATTTTGTGCTGCTGCAGTGCTAAAATCGAGAGGATGCTGAGATAACCACCGTATCCGTCGTCGACACTCCCTCGGCCATAGAGCCAAGGATCTTCACGAACAGGGGTCCAAGGGCCTTTGCCTTCCGACCAACCCGTAAACGGTGGCTGTTTGTCGAGATGGCTGTAGAACAGAACTTCGCCGTCTCCTGAACCCTCGATGGTCACCGTGAGTACAGGAGTTCTATCCTCAATTCGATGGACATTGCAAGACATCCCTTCCATGGGCAATGTGCCCAACCACTTGAGGAATAGATCGATGGTATCATCCAGGTAGCCATGGGCTGCCCAGTCCTCATCAAACGCAGGAGAAAGGGCAGGGATTTCGATGAATTCAGCCAAACTGTCCAATGCATGTGATTCCCACTGTTCGTCAACCCAACCATGAATGGATTCAAGGTCAATGCTCGCCATGTTCTTGCGAGTTTGATTTGATGCAAAAGTACTGCTCTTATTCAGGTTCGGATATAGGTCTTGAGAAAAAGCGAATATTGGTTAGACTCATAGGGCAATCACATTCAACTTCAAGGTCCTCTTCAAGGGTCAATTTACCAAGTGTTGAAAGTAGTGACTCGAGATCGCTAATCGATGATTCAATTTCTGCTTCAGTCATGGTAATCATACGCCCAGTTGTTGCACACAAAATAGCAGGCGGGAGCACTTCTCTGTGTGGAATATTCAGCTGTTTTCTTGCCTCTTCTTGACGAATGAGGGCGACAGTGTACAACGCCAATTGCATCCTATAATCGTCCAACATCGATTGTTCTGCGGGGTGCCGCGATTCGCCTGTAGCCTCCAATAATGGGTGATTCCAACCTGCATACAGGTGCGCTGCTCCTGTAGTTTTCAAATCGACGGCACGTATTGCCCCATTCCCATCTTCCATTTGGGTACACAGAACCAAATCTGCAATTCCAGATACTGAGAACATGAATTGCTCAATGTGGGCGACGGGGTGAGGACCGTAAGGAGTCCACGATTGCTCGTTTACATCGATTTGAATCGGAATTTGCAAACTGAATGGCCACTCTGTACGTAGACCCTCAACTCGTTCATTGTTCCATTTGTCCCCCGAAGAGAGGGTACCCAACGGACCCTGCTTAACCGCCACTGACATTTGTTTTAGCAAAGACTTGAGCGCATCCGGATCCGCATCGGCAGGCATCAATTCCTTGAGTACGGATTCAATCACGCTGTCATCGGTAAGCAAGTCTGGACTCGCCTGAGTCCATTGAGGCGGTAATGGAGTACTCAATTCAAAGTCAATACTCGGCGTTTGTAAACCAATTTCGACAATTCGATGAAAGATTGAACCGATGACATTGGCTGGAGGCAATCCTAGTTTCTCCGCAGCTGGTGTTGCATTGGAATCCATCTCTAATTGATATTCAGTCGGCGAGAGACCCAATCTTAACAACTGCAAATAGCAACGCGGACAGGATAATGCCTTGTCCAATTGATGGGGTGATATTTTGCTGCTTCGTGTTCTTGTTGGTGAATGTATGGTTTGTCTAGTCTGAACTTCCTCGTACGCGATTTCAGCAACTTCATGTAGACGTGACATTCGAACCAATGGACTCACACTTTGATTTGATCCTGAGAGTTCAGAAACGTGGCTGTGGATTGCGAAGGGCATTGACTGTGTTTGAATTACATGACGACCCTCATCATTGGGCTGCCATCCCATTGCATCCAGCCACATGTGACCAAATGTTGGCATAGGAACAGAGCGTGGTTTAATCGAAATCTGATTGCCACTGCGAATCGAATCATTCGGGGCACCTGCTAGTATGAGGATGTCCTTTACGCGTGTGCAAGCGACGTAAAACAATCGTCTGGCTTCGGCTTGAATCTGTGCCTCCTGCAATGTTTTCGCCAGCGTCCATACGCCACTATCCAGATTCGGATGAGATTTCCATGGGCGAGGATTCGATGCAAATAAGCTAGGAGTTGCAATCACTCGTTGCCGCAAATCGTGATTGATGTTGCCCTGGCCCTCGCTGAATAGGCCACCGACAATCACACATTTTCGTTGCAACCCCTTGGAACCATGAATGGTCATGATTTGCACGGAATCGGAATTTGAATATCCCGAGGATGTCAAATCATTTCCAGCAACATCAGCAAGGTGTGTGATACGATCAGAGAGGAGAATTGGGTCTCCACCAACCTCTTTCGATTGGGATTCAACCAGATTTAGGAACTGTTCAGCATCATTACGTTCAGAAGGTCTAGGGTGAGCTACCAATAGATCACTGTGATTCAGTGTATCACTGAGTGAGGCAATCACAGTACCTCTGTGAGATGATTGTACCCAATTTTCAACCAATGCCCGATGAGGGCCTTCAGGAAGCATATTCGCTAGTCGTTCAATCAGATTCTCCCCCGGCTTAGAACCTAACAGGAATGATTGCAATTCTCCATCGTTCAGACCAACAAGGCATGAACAGGCTACTGTTCCTGCAGCATGACGGTTTGTGGGTCTTGCTAACCACTGTGTGAGTCCAAGTAGTGGACGGACAATTGGACGGGTTAGCAATCCTCCCTCTTTGTCCGCAGTCGCAGGAATCCCTGCAGCCTCCAAGCGGGACATCAAATCACTAAGATGGGTTCGACTAGGTATCAGGACAAGGATATCTCCAGGCGAGATTGGTTCTTGTTCCGGCTGAACCACGTCTCCAATACTTGTTGTTTGGCCATCGATTAACGCTCGTATTCTGGCTGTTATCAGGGCGTTTTCCATTTCACTTGATGTCCCGGTGGTAAATGGGTCAAGTCCTTGCGTCAAGTCATGCTCGGGATGCCCTGATTGAGGATTACTTGCTGGAAGAAGCCATTCAAATCGCCCTTCTGCATGCGCCCTCGCAGGAATCAATGCCTGAGGACGTGCATACCAATCACCTGAAAGTCTGTCATAATCCGGTGAAAAAATATCATCCCACCATTGGTTCATCTGATTGAGTAATCCAGCTGCAGTTCGGTAGTTCACGACTAATTCGACATGACCCTGTGAACGGGCAAGGGCATCAACCTGTCTGGTACTCCCTTTTTCCATCTCATCAAAACGCTGCCATGCAGCGTCTGCTTTACTTCGAGATTCAGGTAAATCAGTGGCGGTCGCAAATCCGCCATCTGCACTGTACCTTGGATCTCTGGCAGCATTCTTTCGTCGCAACTCAGGTTTACGAGTTAACGCAGGTTCACTGTTAAATTCATACGTATTGATATCGCGAAGTGCGTTTCCGAAATCAACGAAACCAGATACCTGTGCTTGTCTAAACGCGTAGATACTTTGCTTACGATCCCCGACACAACAAATGGTTGGCTGCCAAGGTGTGTCGGGTACATTGTATCCATCAGGCAGATTTCTTGGGCCCCATAGTCGACCCAAAAGTCGCCATTGTTGCGCTGAGTTGTCCTGGGCTTCATCAATGATGAATGCCCGATAACGTGAACGAATATTTTGCAGCCTAGTATACCTTGTTTGTAAGTCTGCGAGTAGACGCTTGGCTTCGGCAATATCTAACCCCACAGATTTCGGATCCGCAACAAAGCCTTCCAACATCGAAAGCGCTTCTATGATATGATCGTCTCTCCAAGATTCCTCGGATAAATGGTCCAATACATTGACCACTTCCACCGGATATTCAGAACGCATGATTCTGGGACACCGAGCCAACAATAAATCGGCGGCCAGTGATGCAATATCATCGAATTCATGGACACTTTGTCTCACTTTCAATTCGTGTAAAAGGTCGAGCAGTGAACGATGACAAATCAGCATATCTTGGAAATGATTGACTTCTTCATCTATACCAATCGCCAACTGTGGTTGAGGTGGGGAATACGGCAATGGAGATTGAATCTTGTTCGGTATTAAACCCGGAATATCAGGCATGTATGGAATCTCGAATGTAGAATTATCGAGGAGAAAGAGCGCTCTAGCCAATGGTCGTAAAGTTCTGCCAGAGGCATTGCTCCAAATTTCAGCAATATCCGAACCCAACTTTTTCGCATCTTCCTTTGCTTTTGTATCGTCTACATTACCCCAAGTCGCAATCCCGCGTGGCCATTCTGCTGAATTAACCAGGTTTCCGCCACTGAAGGCACTAACTTTCGATGTTTGATGTGAAGATGTGGTACAGGTTACCATGCACAAACCATGCAACCAAAGCCACCGGTTCCAGCGTGTTGGTGGTGGACCGGTATCGACCATTTCGACCAGAGTCTGGAAGCGTGAACCGTTTTGCAGGGCGTTGGCGACATCAAGATCGTGACCATGTGTCCTTACATGATCAACCCATTTCAAACAGGCTTGATGAATCTCTGTGACAAAGGCTTCGAACTGATGATCAGAAGGAGCAATGATTTCGTCGACTAACTGTCGAACATTTGTGTCATTGATACTTCCACCTGACTCCAGACGTCTAGCCACACTATCAACGAAAATACGGTTTGAGAGCAAAGAGGAGAGTACGGTTTGAACCTCTCTGCGACTACCAAATCTTCGAGCCAATCGATCTCTTGATTGAATTAACAACGATGCTCTTTCACCCGAAACACCCGCAGCTACTGCATCACTTGGAGAACGCAGACGCCAAAGCCCTTCAAGGGCCTGATCAAGTAACACATGTCTCTCTGCATCACTGATTACTTCGTCGGTTGGTCGCTGAGAAAGGTCGGCACGCCAAGGTGCTATGAGGCGTGAGAAGAATGAGTCA
>CEUJ01026328.1_pt1 | contig 15092 bp, 25 predicted proteins | sample 361531 | NCBI WGS metagenome assembly CEUJ01 (sample SAMEA2622842, study PRJEB7988) | marine metagenome | biome: marine biome (ENVO:00000447); feature: marine epipelagic mixed layer (ENVO:xxxxxxxxx); material: "saline water (ENVO:00002010), including plankton (ENVO:xxxxxxxx)" | depth 140 m | reverse complement strand
GATGTTCCCGGACCTGTTCCAACTGCAGGTAAGTTATTTGACATATAAACGTCAAAGCCATGAATCTTTCCTACAGATAGACCTGTTCTTAATCCACCTGATTCACCAAAGTCACCATTTAGAAGACGTGAATCTTCATCTTTTAAGACTTCAATAAATGTTGGATGTAAGACTAACCATCTTCCATCAGTGTCTACAAACTGTGTATCAAGCAGTCTGCCCATTCTTGCAATAATTTGCAATGGTGTAGCAGTGGCTGTTGCTTGAGAAGTTGCACCACCCATTCTTGGAGCTATTGGGATAGAGTGGTCACCTGCACTTGAAGTAGTGATGTTACCGAAACTATCTTTTCTTAGCTTCATGCTTGTCAACAATTCGTCTGAACCTGCAGTTGATACTGCTTTAGTTCCGTTAACTGTTGAGTTAGCTGAACTTGCTACAGCATTGTTAGATGCTTGTGCAAATCCTGACAAATAACCAAGTACGTCTTGGTCGTAGTTATCTTTCAGTCTGTATCCTGCTCTGTCACTTGCTAGTTGAGAGAAGTTTACATGACTGTGAGCCTCTTCAATATCATCTATCTTGAAAGCAAAGTAGTTTGCTTTGTCAATAGTCAATGTGAAGTCCTCATCATCAAGGTCTTGAGGCTGTACGTTTGCACCTCTAGCATATTCCTTGACAGTGATCTCTGGCTCTTTAATTATTTTTACGGAGTCACCCATGTTGGCAATCTCACCAAAGTAGTCTGAATTGGTGATATTTTCAACAACGGAGTTCTTCCTGAAGGCTAACTGAACCTGCTTAGAGTAAATAACTGGGGAGAAATTACCATTAGGCAGATTACCATAACCTGCTGCAGTTTTAAATGCCATTTTTATCTCCATTGAAATAAACGAATGTATGTATGAAACATACTACAGATTTCTTGTTATCGGCTAATAGTATATTGAGGTTGTGCGTCTAGTAGCTATTTAAACGCAGGCTCATACCATCAGGTAGGCTTCCAAGGTTTTTAAGGTGAGTGTGAGTGTCCTAGAACTAGGGGTCACACGTCTAGTTACATATAGTTATACTTATAAATAACTATTTGTCAACACTTTTATCTAGCAGAACCTGATACATCATATACGAAGTTTCCTGCACGGATTGACTCCATGATTATATCTGAGTTTTTCTCATATTCTTCTGCACTCATGTTCTGCACGTCAGATTCTCTTATCATGTTAGTTTTAGTGTTCGCAGTTGGAGCGTTCTTTTCAGACTTCGGATTAACTGCCATAGCAGCACTTTCAGTGTTCTTGACCTTATCTTTCTTGCCAATACCTCTGTCTGCCTTGTACAAGTCAATAGCTCTAGCGGCTGATCTTGCGTCTTCACTATTTTCGTATAGGGCATCTTGTACCCACTTTGGTTGCTCTTCTGCCCAATCATGAAAATCGTCACTCTCTCTTATGTCTGCAAAGTCTGGATGAATCTTTAGCAATTCTACTTCTGCTCTTTCTTTAGTAGCTTTTGCATTTAGTTCATCTATCTCTATTATTCTTTTTTCTAATATGTCAGATTGTTCTTTAGCTTTCTTAATAGCTATTGTTTCTACAATCTTAGCCACATCTGGGTATTCTTTTGCCCATTCTTCTATTTCTTTTTCTGTCTTTGGAAGCTTTATCTCTTTCTTAGTTGCTTTTTCTAGTTGAGATTTTAAGTCATCCAACTGCTTTTGAAACTCTCTTTCTTTTTCTTGGGAGTGTCTACGTAAGTCTCCATATCTTTTCTTGAAAGTTTTTTCTTCAGCACTCTTTGGTTCTTCTTCTTTTTCTTCTACCACTTCTTCTTTAGTTTCTTGGGTAGCTTCTTCAGTTTCACCAAGTGCTTGTTTTTTTAGTAGCTCTAACTCTTCTTCATCTTTTTTTATTCTATCTTCATGAGTAGAAGGTTTAGCCATAAATGCTGCTTTTTTTGGTGTAGCATCTACCACCATTTCTTGTGCTTGTTCAGCCATTTTACTCTCCTAGGGTTATCGTAGCCATTATTGGGGGATAAGTAGCTAGTATGTGGATTATTAACGTGAAGCTAATCCACCTCGCTTCATATACTTAGGTTTAACTTTGCCTGACGCTTTACGTCTAGTTATAAGTGATCCTTTTGCCACATCTTCTCCTCCTAATCCTGCTGAATCATCATCTGAAGGACCTGCATCATCTGACACGTCACTAAAACCACCACCATCATCATCAGGTGCATCATCATCAGGAGTATCGTCTGCTAGGTCTTTACCAATTTGACTTATATCAGTAGGTGTAGCAACTGTAGTTGTTCTGTCTTTTGTTTCTTCTTGTTCTTGCTGTTCAGTTACATAGTCACTATAGGCTGCTTTTTCTGAATCTGACAACTCATTGTATGCATCTGTTGCAGACGTGCTAACGTCAAAGCCTAAGAATGATTTATCTCTAGTTTTCTTCTCTAGTCTATCAGCTATGTCTTCACCTAACTTAGTTACTGTGTCGTAATCAACTTCTTCATTAGTAGTTTTGTCAACATATGTATTTTTGACATTATCAAAGGCTATTGTGTTTTTGTTTAATTTATCTAAATTATTTATATTTTCAACGAAATCTTTAGCAAACTGCCCTGTTACATCATTTTTTATTTTCATAAAATCTTCAAAGGAAACAGTTTTAGTTATATTGCCTTTTGACATATCTACAGTAGTGCCTTTTGGAGCTTTACCACCTATGATGCCCGGCAATGAGGCTATTCCTAATATGCCAGGAAGTTGTCCAGGAACATTATACTTTAGGTCAAATGTAGTTGCACCTGTTTGTAATCCAGGTCTGTTAGGGTCTTTGTCTCCACCTATTGATAAAGTAGCTGACGATACTTTCGCACTGCCACTATCATCTCCACTAGTATCTACAGGTTTTACTTTAGTAGTTTCTGTTTTTGTCTCTGGCTTTTTTTCTTCTGTGGGTGTCTCCTCTAAGACAAATCCTTCAGGCACGGGATATAATGGATTGTTTGTTCCCTCAACATGAGGTATCATTCTCACTTGTCCAGTCGCTTTATTTACGTATCGTTTATTTGTAGTTTTTACTTGACCTGTAGAGGACTGTGGTAACAGTGACTTAAATGTAGCTGGAGCATATGGAGTTACACCACCCGGTGTATACGTCTGACCCATAGTAGGATTATACACATTAGGATTATTCATAGTTGTAACTTGATTAGGCATAGCTGTTGGGTTACCCATAGGGTTAGGCACTACACCACCAACTTGCATTTCTAATGGGTCATCTTCCATGTCTAGATCGTCTATAGTAAATGGTATGTCATCAGGAAGTGTTGCTTCATCAGAATTACCCATCTGACCCATCTCTTCCATCTTTTGTAGTCCTGCCTTTGCTCTTTGTCTTAACTTCATCAAAAAGTCCAGACCTAGGTATCTTACAACATCTGCAGGAAAAACAAACTCACCTTCACTAAGTCTAGCTGGTATATCATCTCTTACTTCTTCTTTTGTAGATCCCGGTGGAACTTCATTACCTGATTCTTCATCTACTTCGCCACCTTCGTCCTTTAGTCCACCGTCTTCAAACATCTCCATTTGTTTTGGTATGCCACCTTTGCTTTTTTCATTTAAAGTCGCTAATGCTTCTATTTCAGGACCTGTAAGTTTATCTTTATTAAGTATATCTTCAGGAGTATATCCTCTTTTGTATAACTCATTCATGAGTTCTGTTTGTGACAAATTAGTCAGTTGTGTGTCAGCAACTTCACCTTTTGGCATTTCTGCTTGTTGGATATCTGCGTCCTTAGTTTTTTTCTCTGCCATTTACTTCATCCCTTAATAGTTTTAGTCTACGCAACATGGCTATTGAGCCTTGACAAGCGTATATGATGTGCATATCTTTTGCCTGTTCCATTGTCTTATGCTGTTGTTCTATCAGCACATCAATGTATTTATTCAGATGGTGTTGGTGACTGACCAGCGGCTTGAGATTGCTGAGTATCTGTTTGTCCACCTTGTGCTACTCCCGAAAATCCTTGTTCTCCAGGTCTAGGAGCTTGTCCTGTACCTATCGTTCCCCCACCTACACCTGTTGGGTCATTTGGATTAAGACCTGCAGGTGGTTGTTGTTGTGGCATATCCCCTCTAAATTCTTTTAGTAACTCTGCTTGTCTTGCTGCTTCATCCATGTTGTTAGTAACTTTGTCAGGGTCTAAGTCCATAGCTTTTGCTATTTCACGAATGATAAAGTTAAACTTAGCAAATGGAGCAAGTGCAGGGTTAGACGCAGTTTGTAAGAACTGCATAAGTCTTTGTGACCTAACTTCGTTAGCCATGAGACTTTCTGTTCCTCTTGCCTTGACTTCTAGATCACCTCTTATTTCAGGGTCAAAGTCAAATTGCATATTAAATCTAAATAAACCTTCGCCTAAAGGTTTTAATAAATAGTCATCTATATTTTTTATTACAGTCTTTATACTACCACTTGCAGCATTCATCAACATAGATATACCTGATGCAGTTCTACCCACACCTGTTACACCAGTTTGACCATGAGCAAATGATGGAAAGCCAGTACTCTCGTCTGCTAATACTCTTGCTTTATCAAACAACTGCATATTCTCATTTGATACGTTAGGGAACTTAGTTCCAAATATAGCTTGACCCGGAGCACCACCTTGTCTTCTGAATATCTTTCCCGGATACACAGATAGATCTTGTCCTGGCACTAGGTTTGTTTCATCTACTTCTATGAGTAAGTTGCCTGATAATACTGCGTTGTCAACAGCCATTCTCATAAAACCATTCATTAGAGTTTGTGTGTCATCCATATTCTCTGCTAGACCAACACCAAAGAATGAGTACGGATTTAATTCATATGGTGCAGCCATATAAGGTATCTTTGCTGGTTTAAATGGATTTAGCACTGCTCTTAATACTTTTCCACCACAAACCCAAATGTTAGCTTGTAATTCATCAAAGTCTTGTAGTTCTTTTGGTATATCAACATCTTGCTCTTGTAGCATAGCAGTGTCCATCATACCCCAATATTCAAAGACTTCAAATCTTTCTACATAGTTTTCTTGATTGTAGTCTGTTAGATCATCTTCCCAATACTTCTTTACGTAGTTTTCTCCATCCATGATAACGCTTTCAATAACGTTTTCTCTGAAGAATGGTCTACGTTTTAAAGAACGTAACTCTGTTCTTGACATCTTATGTCTTTCAATAACGTATTGTGCTTGATCTATATTTGTAGAGTCAGGGTCTGGATAGAAGTTCCAAACAGACACATGACTTATTTGTGGTGTTGTTTTAAATGTAGGATCATACTTTCCTTCTGCATCCCAATTAGGATACTCTTTATCTAAAGCAAAAGGTCCTTTCATAACTCCAGTTCCAAATAGAGACATCTCAAATGCAGTGCTTCTTAAATGTTTGTTAGCTCCTGATTCCTCTAGTTGGTCTGTTATTTTCTTTTCCATACTTTTTGCCGCAACCATCGCAGGACTGAACGTGATCGCTGTAGGAGTTTTACCCACACCTTCTTCAAGGCTTTTAATTTCTGACAAGTCATCTTGCAAAGGTCCAAGCCTATCAAGTAAACTCTTTTCAGTAGAACCTTTAGGGAGTTCCATGCCATCACCACTGAAACCATAAGGTGAAGTGATTGGAGAATCTCCACTAAGTTCTTGAGGTTTTTTCGGATCAAAGTTAACATCTTTTGCTACTCCTTCAGGTAATGTTGTAGGTTCTATGCTAATTGGAAACTTATTTCCTGCAAACAAAACATCAACTATTTGACCATAAGCAGCCAATGTTTTTGTTTTAGTTATCTTTATGAATACTCTAGATTTTTCTGCTTCAGTAAACTGAACATCAGGACCATAGATTCCTCTGTAGTTTCTGTAAGCTCTTGTCCATCTAAGTTCATCTTCATATCTATAGTCTTCAGATTTTTTAAACTTAGCCATTACATAGTCTGCTAATTGAGAAGCCGAAGAATCATCTTCTGTATCGCTTTCCTTTATATCATTTAAAGCTATTGCTTCTTCTTCTTCTAGTAAAATATCTTCTTCTGCCATATTAATATCCAAATGTTGCGTCTGCTACAGGCATACTACTTTTTGGTCTGCCTATAGGGTCATAGTCAAATATACTAAATCTAGGTCTTGACATAATGCCATATCTTAGTGCGTCATAAATATGGTCTTCTGCTCTAGTATCCACATCTTCAGGATTCTTTTTGTCTAGAGGTATAGCTGGTAGCTGTGCTATGCTATTCATACACGTATTAAAAAACACCATTCTAGGTTGTTCTGTAAACTCATCTATCTGTAGTCTTCTATGTATCTCGTTTTTACCTGATACTCTACTACCTTTACTTCTATCAGATGGTCTAAACCTACAACCTCTTTGTATCATTTGTTCTGCAAGAGATGGACCAGTATCGCCACGTTTATGCCAAAGGCTACTATCCAACACACCATACTTAATATTTCCATCTTCAGACTCTAAATCTAGTATCATATCTGCCAAATCTGTGGCAAGGACTTTGCTAACATACAACTCTCTATATACAATAAGTTGCTCGTCTGGAGAAACAGCAAACCACAGCACAGCACTATAAGAACCATAACCATAGTCACAAGCACGAAATTTAACCCAATTTCTTGGAATGTCAAAAGGCTCAATAACGTGAGTATCCCTACTAAACTCAGTGAAAGCAGCACCTTCTTTAATATCCCAATCACCCTCAAGCAACTGTTTACGTTGGTGTTCAGGGAGGGATAGAAGCATCGCTTCGTAGTCTCCTTGATTTGAGAGATATGGGTTGTCAGATAATCTAGCAGGTATGAATCTTCTTTTGAAAAGTGCTTCGCCTGCTTTACTATGCCCATTAGGATATTTAAGAACTTGTCCTGTCTCAATGTTTGTGGCATCAAATGCTCTTCCATAAGGTGCTGGGTCAATGAACATCTTCTTAACCCATTGATGACCCGGACCTCCTGGGTTAGTTGTCGCTCTCATGTACACTGGTAAATCAGCGGCAGTAGAACGTAATCTTGACCTCATGTAGTTCCAAGCAAATGGTGTTGCCCACTGTGTTAATTCGTCAAAGCCTATCCAACTAAAAGCTAAACCTTGATATCTTAATACATCATCATCTCGGTCTAGGTAGGACATCCACAGTCTTGCACCTGATGGAGCTACCCATTGCATCTTTCTCTCTGACCACTTTATACCCTTGTATATTTGAGGATATAATTCTCTTGACTTCCAAACTAATTCTCTTAGTTCTTCTGTCGTGTGTCTTAGTAACAATCCACTAAACTGTGGATGATTCATATAACGTAGTGGATCGGCTAACATGGCATATGATTTACCACCACCTGCTGAACCACCATATAGAACTTCTCTTTCGGGTGATGCCAAGAACTCTGTTTGAGGACCTTCGTTAGGTCTAAAAACTATATTGTGTTCTTCTTGTGGTACAGCCTCTATATCTTCAACGATACTAGGCTTTTGCACCCGTTCTTTCTTCTTCGTAGGCTTTCGCTTTTTGTATTGCCTTTTCTGCCCATTCAGTCCATGACTTGAGAGTTCTAGCTTTGTTCTTACGTTGTCGCTCATTTATTAATCTTTTTCTTAATCCTACATGAGATATATCTCTACCTGTTTTTGTTGTCAACCAATTTGCAACTTGTCTGTACGAATATTGCTTTACATATTGTCTAGCAACTTCTATGGCTTCTAACTCAAAAGGTATAGGGTCAAGTAAATTAGAATCTTCTTCGTTAACCTTATAACCAAAAGGCACTATCCTTGCTATACGTGGTATCTGTATCCACTCTTTATCTTCTTTTAAATCTGTTGGTTGTGGTAGCTTCCACTTACCTAAACTTCTGTTCATTTTTTCTTTTTTAAATTATCCACGAAAGTAACAGGATTTGCATATTTTTTTGTGGATAAACCTCCCACGGACATACCTACTTTAGCAAGTGGACTTTTATTTTCTTCCTTAATCTTTTGTTTAATTATTTTTATTTCTTCGTTTTTTCTTTTCTCACGTTCTTTTATTCTTTCAATTTGATTTTTAGCCACTCTGTCAATTGTAGCTTGTTTTCTTTTTTCACGTTCAGCTTTCTCTTGCATCTCTAACTCTGCTAATTGCATTTTTAGTGCCATTATATCCATACTATCCCCCTTGCTTTGGTGGCAATATCATCACACCACCCGACGCTTCTACTTGTACCTTTTCAGTTTTAATTAAACCTACTCTGTCAAGTAATTCTTTTGCTGCACCGAGTTTATCTCTAATACCTAACTGTGTTGGGTCATCCATGCCACTCACCATAGCAACTGCGGCCTTGGGTGCATTTCTACTCATGTATAGCTGTGTAGCTTCCATGATCTCGTCTTTCATAGATGCAACAACTGCTGATGTGGATGAGTTCTCAGAATATCCTGCTAACAACTTAGCTTGTACAGGGTCTCCGTTAGCTTTGTCAAACAAAACTTCTAGAAACAACTTCTGTCTATCTGTTAGTTCTCTACTCAATGTGGTATACCTTGTGTTAAAACTCTGTCTATTAAACGTTGTGCTCTGTTGGGTGTCTGTCTGTACCAACGTGAGTCTTCCATCTGATTTGCCATTTCTTGATAGTCATTATTGTTGACTGCAGCAATCATGTTCTTAAATTTACTTAGAGTTGGTCTTCCTAATTGAAAAGACATATTTGCTAATACTCTTTGTATCTCTTCGGGTAGACTATCAAAATCATCAAATAGTTCTTTACAGTCACTTATGGAAACTTGTATATCTCTTTCAAACCAATCATTTACTTGTTCGTGTGGCACTTTAGTTCCTACGGGTTGCCCATAAAACTCTTCATCCCACTCTGTGATCAAATGTCCTATCCCCCCGGTCAAATGCCCTTCTGAACATCTATATAACTCATATTTTATTCCCTCGTCATTAGCTATCTCGTCTTGTAGCTTAATTAAATTCATCTTCTAAGTCCTAATTTCATTTGTTGTTTACGTATTTCTTTTACGTGTAAATGCCAAAAATAGTTTCCCACTTTACTAATTATAGCAGAAATCTTTAAAAATGTCAAGGCTTTTAAACTCATGCTCTTTTTGTTATCCTTTGTTCTAAATGACTAATGAGTATTTCTCTCATGTGAACTGCTCTTGCTCTATCTGTAAAGGAGTATTCTCGTATATCATCTGTCTCAACTCTAAGTGAAAATGTATAGAATGCTCCCTGTTTTACAATAGGTGAAGCACTACCTCTAGCTATTCTTTGTGGATTAACCAATGTTCCAAAATTTGTTTCAATAATTTTAGCCATTACTTTTTGCCTTTCAACATCTTAGCTGCTTGTCCTACACCTTTGATACCAAATGACGCAGATATTGCTATGTACAATAAATACTGATACCAATCAGGTAGTGTTGCTAATATCTCAAAACCCTCTTTCACATATTCTCTCATACCCGGAATAAATACTAATATAGCAGGAGCTAGTAGTACAACTAAAGCGAACTCGTCTTTCCAACTATCCACTGTAGCATCTGCCATCTTGCCTTCCCACTCAACTTGACCTGTTGCAACCTTTTCTGCAACAGTAGCACGAGCTTTAGCCTCTGCGACTTTAGCTTGTCCATCTGCCTTTGTTTTTTCTATCTTGTTTTGAAACCACGTTCCTGCGAGGTTTGCGATTGGTCCTATTAGTGCTTGTATCATTTGCTATTTTCTCTTTTATTCTTTCTTGTTTTAATTTTTCTTTTAACTTAGCTGAATCTACGAAAGCTTGATGTTTTCTTTGCAATCTTGCGGGGTTGTTTAGAAAATTGTTTACCTCTTCTAGTCGCTTTGCGTTTAGCAGCCGAAGAGGCGGCGTATTCACTGGAACTAAGAGCCTTAATTGCTTTCTCAGGTAGATAACGTTCGCCAGTTGCCTTTGATCCTTGTGTACTAGGTTTACCAGACTTTGTTCGCCATTTTTGTTTTGTCCACGCAACTAACGACCTTTGTGATTTTTTAAGTGCCATACTCTACCCTACATACACAAATCTTCATACTTAGTAGTATGAAGTCTATGTCTTGACAATTCTCTAGCAGCAGTAATTCCTACTCTACCATTATGTTTTAGTATTTTTATTAACCAACTTATCATATGCTTGTTTAATCTCTTCTATTGTTCTTTTACAACCTATGCATATATTATCTTTGAGTTTACATATCCCTACGCAAGGTGTTAGATCTTTCCCATCCATTTTGCTAGTAGCCATGCTAATATTCCTGCAAAGAATAATATAAATATAAATGCTATCCCATACCCTGCATATTCTATTAACTCTTGTTTACGCTTCTCTGCCATCTTTTCTTGATAGCGTCTTGACTTTCTAGCCTCTGCTTGGAATGCCTGCCAATCTTGCCAAAGTCCAGGTCTTCCTAAGTAGATCATTATTTTTTTGAGTTCTTCTTCTTTTTCTTTTATTTGCTCAAGAGCCATGAACTCTTCTAGATCACCACCCCCAACACCTTTAGATTTTTTCTTTTTTAGATTCTTTTCTATTTGTTCTTTTGCAAACACAAAATCGGAAATCTGTTTTACACACCCTCCAAGTTCTTTTCCGTTTGATACGAAATTTTTTATTATTCCGAAAGCAGCGTTAGCTGCGGCTAGTTCTGCTAACATTTTATTTCCTTATGGGTTTACAATATGCAGTTATTCGCTGATTTCCATCCTCTGTTGGTATAGCTGGTTGCTTACGTAGACGTTCTGCAAAGTACAGACATCTATCAATATCATCAAAAGTTTGTATTTGATTTATTACTCTTGTGTCAATCATAAACACAAGAAGAAACTCTATCATACAGGTGCTCCTTGCACCTCGTCATCTTCTTCGTGGCAGTCGCAGTTGCACTCTTCACAATCACAATCGTAACACTCACAAGTGTCACACCTTTTTTTTCTTTTTTCGTTCATGTGCTTTCTTTAAACTTTCTTTTGCTTTTTTAAATATTGCGACAACTTCAGTCTTGCCCATCACTTTAGCTCTTTGCTCACCGACTGTAAGTATCTGTATCTTTCTCGCATATGGCTTATTGATTTTTTTAACTTTTGCAACGGTTGCTCTTGCATCGGCTGGGGTGGCAAATTTGATGCTAACTGTGTCTTTAGGATTTTCATCCGTGTATAGTCTTCTGTCGCTACCTTTTGGTTTTTTTCCTGTACCAACTTTAGGATCTCTTTTTTTTCTTGACAACTTTTTTGTATCCCTTCTTTTGGTCTCTATTAATTTTAGATAAAGTTTTAGCTTGACTTGCATGAAGCTTGGATGCCTTCTTCAATCCTTTAATTACTTTTGTTAATTTTTTAGTGTAATGTGGCATTAGTTTCTGTATCCTCCACCTGCTTTTTTGTAAGCTGCAGCTAACATTTGAGCTTTTCTAGCTGACCATTGTCCAGGAGCACCACCTTTGCCTCCTGCTTTAATTCTATTAAATATTCTTTTTCTCATTTCAGGCTTTGTATAGTTACCTGCTTTGTTTACTGTGCTTTTACTTTTTTTCTTTTTAGTTTTCTTTTTTGCAGAACCACCTTTTCGTAATTCTATAGCTGATAGAGCTTTTGCTTGACCTGCATGAGCTTGACTAGCTTTTTTTAGTTTTGACGCTACTTTTTTTATTGTCGTTTTTGCTTTTTTTACTTCCACTTCTCTCTCCTAAAGCTACTTTGTATTTTTGTACTCTTTGTCTAGCTAGACGCTCTTTGGTTTTGTCTTTTTGTTTCAAAGCTTCACCGACATCACGTCTAGCTTTCATTAGTAATTTAACTAGTCTTTCTTTTTTAGGTCCTTCTTTCAGATTAGATTGTTTGTAACCTGCAGTAGAAAGTGCAATAGCTATAGCTTGTTTGTGAGGTTTACCCTCTTTTTTTAGCTTTCTTATGTTTTGACTTACTACCTTTTGACTTCTTCCTTTTTTTAGCGGCACTTGGTAATAATCCTTTGCTAACTGCTCTTGCCCTTTCAGAGAAACCAAGCTTCTTTTTACTTTTTATTTTTTTTCTTATTGTTTCTAGCTTGGCTACCATCGGAGTACAAATTGTTAAATGTTACTGAAGGGTCTAAGTAAGACTCATGAGATTCTGCAGAGTGTATCCATTGTGATGGTGTAAAATCAGGAGCACCATCTCCAGTTCTCCACAAAGCAGGACTTGTCGCTCTCACTCTGTTATTTGGAAGTGCAACTATGTTGCCAGTCCATTTCCCTGCATCTAACAAGTACAGTACGTGTGACTGCTTATGTTGTGCAGGATCATCTGCTATATCGCTATCTGTGTAGTCTACAGTAAATAAATATTTTCCTGTATAGAAATCATTATCAATCTTACATAGCCACGGAGAGGAACTTACTCTGTCCATAACTATAACTGAATGATGCCTTGACTCACAATCCCAAGGTTGACATAAGTGGTCTTCCATTGGTTCTGCCCAATCATCTACGGGTATGTCTGCGACTAAAGCTTGAATAGGCATTCTTGCCCACATTGCACCACCATGCACGTTTTCTTCAGGTCCTCCTTCCATGTCAATCTCACATCCAGTGAAAACGACTTGGAAGCTTAAAGACCTGTCGGGTATGGTGTTTACTGCAAATGCCATTGCGTGAAGGAACTCACCGTGATAGTCTTGATGATTACAAGTGAACTCTCTTCGTACCCAACACTTAAAGTGTGGTACGTTGCTTATTAGATAAGACATTATCTACGTTTAGCAGCTCCACCCCTTGAGTACATTTTTGTTTTCTTTTTCATGCCTGCACCACCTCGTGCATACATTTTTGTCTTTTTCTTCATTCCAGCACCACCTCTGGCATACATTTTAGTTTTCTTTTTCATTGCCATTTTGTTTCTCCCACTATGACTTTTTATTTTTCTTACGAGCAGTTTTTGTTCTTGCGTAAGACCTATTTTTAGAACGAGGAACTGCTTTCAACTTACTCTTTTTGTTTGAAGCATCTCCACCCACATGGTGAACATCTTTTTTGTCACCCTTTTTAACTAGACCTTTACGTTTCATAATACGTCTAGCTAAATTCCTATTTACACGTTTCTTTTTACGTGCCTTTGATTCGTTAGCATATTCTTTCTTGTAATCACGTTTAGACATCAAACCCCATATTTCTTACAGCACCTCTGCCTTTTTCTGTTTTAGCGAGTGCTCTAAGTCCTTTGTTTGGTAGGTTATCTATTACAGCAGCTCCTGATGAAGCATATAAGTGTCTCTTTCCACTCGCCATTCCACCATAAGCCATACCTTTAGGTTTGCCTACAGCTATCACGATAGCAATCTTACCTTTTTTCATTTTCTTTTTAGCCATAGAACAATCCCCCTTTTCTCATGTCTGTGTGTCCTTTTTTAGATTTGCTTTTAATATTACCTTGTGTACCTTTCATAGCAGCACGAGCAGCCGCAGAACCTGTACCACCAAACTTTGCCATAAGTCTCTTTCTTTCATCTTCGTTAGATGCAAAGATGTTACCCTTCAAGCCAAATCCTACATTACCACCTGCTGTGATGTTTGTTCTTTTTGGCTTGTCATCAACTTTTTTCTTCTGTTGAAGTGGTTTTGTCTTGATATCTTTTACTTTAATATCTCTGAGTTTCTTGAGAGCATCTTGTTTTGGTGCTAATGGTTTAGTCTCTGAGGTCTTTTTGTTGTCGCTAGTTTTTACATCACTCTTTTTAGGCATGGCTTTGCCTTTCTCAGAACCCGTAAACTGTCCAGCAACAAATGGTGCAGTTAAAGTTAATCCTGTGAGTATCTTACCTTTATTACGAGTTATGATATTTCCAGGCTTCTTATCATCAGGTTTTTTCTTTTGCTGAGTTTTTTTCTGCTGAGTTTTAGGTTTAGTTTGCGACTTAGGTTTAGTCTGTGAAGTAGGTTTAGTTTGTGTTTGTGCTTTGGGTTTGGTCTGAGTTTGTACTTTAGGTTTAGTCTGCTTTAGTTGTTTAATTTTAGTTATGCGAGGAGCATTTTTAACCTTTTTAGCCGCAGTTTTAGAAAGTTGTTTTGCTGCACCTTTAGCAACCTCTTTTCTAAGATAATTAGCAACAGATCTAGTTACAGCAGCAACAACAACCTTGCCTACTTTGAAGAATAATGGTGCGAACATAGCTCCCATTACATCATCCTTGTATTTTTTCTACCCATTTTAGTAGGTCCAGTTCTACTAAGCTTCTTTACAGGTCCACCTTTAGCTCCCCCACTTAGTACAGTTTTAGTTTTAGTCATAGGCTTCTTGGCAGACTTTCTTGTCTTGCCTGTCATAAAGTTTAGGTAATCTCTCAAAGATAATCCACTCTTATCTAGATCAGCCTTTGTGACTGCGGCCTTTTTCTTACCATCTTTACCCATATAGTATAAAGATCCTGCCTTCTTCGCAGCAGCTATTGTTTTGTAGTCTCTGAACGTTTTTGCTTTTGGTTTAGCTTTGCCACCTAGTGCTCCTGGAGACATACCTGTTGGTCTTTTCTTTTTCATTGCTTCTGATAGTCCAACGTCTACCTTGCCTAGTTTCTTCTTCTTTAGTTTAGGACCTGCAATGAATCTATCAAAGATAGAACCAAGAGTTGCTTTGTTTTTCTTACGTATGTCAGCTTTTCTCTTCTGTTCTTTCATCGCAGCAGGTGACTTTTTAGGTGACTTGACATTTGGATCGTCTAGTCCACCTGTCATCATTTTCTGCTTTTGTCTCTGTTCAAATCTCTTTTTTTGTTCTTGACGAATGCGTTCTCTTTTTTGAACTGCAGTCTCATTTTTAGGTACGATTTTTATTGGCATTTAGCATCTCCATCTTCTTCTAGCTTGTCGTAATCGGCTATTCGGGTCTTTTGCAGCTTTAGGGAATTTTTTCATCTGACCTGCACTTCTCGCACAGAAAGACTTACGTCTTTTAGCTCTAGCTTTAGATGGACTCTTTTCTGTTACTGCTGTCTTTAGTTTACTGCCCGGGTTTTGCCTTCTATATTTAGCGACACCTTTTTTGGTCATCCCTGCACCA
>CEUJ01020238.1_pt1 | contig 15112 bp, 13 predicted proteins | sample 361531 | NCBI WGS metagenome assembly CEUJ01 (sample SAMEA2622842, study PRJEB7988) | marine metagenome | biome: marine biome (ENVO:00000447); feature: marine epipelagic mixed layer (ENVO:xxxxxxxxx); material: "saline water (ENVO:00002010), including plankton (ENVO:xxxxxxxx)" | depth 140 m | reverse complement strand
AAAACAAGGGGTCGGCAGTTCGATTCTGCCTCTGGCCACAAATGTTGTTAGACTTAAAAAGCTTGTCAAAGAAATACTCTATTAACCCTTCTGGAGTTATTCATATAGGTGCTCATACAGGAGAGGAAATAGAACTTTATGAAGAATTGTTCAATAAAGATATAGAAATCCATTTATTTGAACCACAAAAAAAACTTTTTAAAATTTTGACAGATAAGTACTATGATACAAAAAATATAAATCTTTATAAATATGCTTGTGGTGAAGAAACAGGTGAATTAACAATGCATATTTCTTCAAATGAAGGTGCAAGCTCATCGATTTTAGAGCCAAAACTCCATTTAGAAATTCATCCTGATGTTGAATTTAATAATAAAGAAGTGGTACAGGTTGAACAATTAGATAAATTTAAAATTCATAATTCAGATTTCTTAAATGTTGACGTTCAAGGATATGAGCTAAATGTTCTTAAAGGGGGAGAAGAAACACTTTCAAGGATAAATTTCATAGTCTTAGAAATAAATAGAGATGAAGTATATAAAGACGTACCATTAGTTGAAGAAATTGATTCTTTTCTTAAAGGGCACAATTTTTTAAGAGTATCAACAAAATATGCATATGACACACTACCGTGGGGTGATGCTTTATATGTAAAAAAAGATCTCTTAACAAAAAAACATATTTTATACGGTTATATAAAAAAATATATATATAAAAGAAAAGCTTTTTATATGTCATATATTTGGATTAGAAAAAGTGTTTGGAATTTTTTTAAATAATTATAATTTTAAAATTCTCCAAATTGAGTAAAATTTTTTAAATGAACAATTCTATGAGAAAAGAAATAAGTGTGATAGTACCTTTTTATAATGAAGAAAAGTATATAGAACAATCTATTTTAAGACTCATAGATACAAATTTATTCAAAAAAATAATTTTGGTAAATGATAAGTCAAGTGATAATAGTGGTCAAATTGCTGAGAAGATTTGTGAACAGTTTGACTTTATTGAATTAATAAATTTAGATAATCAAAAAGGTAAGGGCAATGCTATTAGAGTTGGGTTGGAGTATGTCAAAACTAGCCATTTAATTATTCATGATGCAGATTTAGAATATTTTCCATCGGATATTCCTGAAATGTTTGAAGCTGCAAAAACGAACCCAGCATGTTTAGTAATTGGTTCAAGAACAATTGGCACAAAAAACAGAAATAATAGATACAAGATTACTTATTACGGAAACAAAATTTTGACTTATTTCTTTTCCTTAATAAATTTTTATATGGTTTCTGATATTGCTAGCTGTTATTGGCTTATTGAAACTGGAGTTTTGAAAAAATTAGATATAAAGGAAAAAGGCTTTGCTATTGAAGTAGAAGTCCTTTCAAAATTTTTGCAAGGAGGGAACCAAATATTCGAAGTTCCAATAAATTATGATGGGAGGCTCTATAGTGAAGGAAAAAAAATTAAATTAAAAGATGGTATCTCTATATTTATCAAAATCGTAAAATATTCGAAATTACTTAGCATTTTCAAATTTAGAAAACCTACTTATTAAAGATAGAAATATCAAATGAAAGCAACTGACTATGTATCTATATGATGATTCAAACTCAACATTTCTCCAGTAGGATATATAAAGTAAATTTATTAATATGTAATTTAATAAAACAACAAAAAACAACAATTCATCAGTTTGTAAATTTAATTTATATTTAAATAGACTTACAATATTTAAGATTAAAAACCCTAGAACTACATATGTAGTAGGTTTATCAATTAAAAATTGTTCAAATATATTTCTAATATTTGTAAAGTTCAAATCTCTTAAATATATAAAATCTAATAACAAGTCTTTGAAATCTATTTCAGATGTGTATGCAACACTTTGTAACTGAGAGAAATAAACTTTCTGATAAAAAAGATTAAAACCATAGATAATAAAACTGCCCACAAGAAATAAATTTTTTCTCAATAGGAAAATACTAGAAATTATTAACATCAATGAAATTATTGATATAAAGTTTTTTGTTAAAACCATCCCACCAAAACTAACAAAAAATAAAAAAGATTTTATATTATTTCTTTTATACATCTGAATAAAGTTGTATAAATATACACTTATTAGAAAACTTACAATCCCCTCTATCATTAAGGAATTAAGCATTAAATATTCTAGCCAATCATTATTGATCATTATTGCAATAAAAAAAATTGAGGAAGCTATTTTGTTTTTTTTTGAAATTTTTAAGTCACTAATAAGCAAAATAGTAAAGGTTAGAAATAGATAAGAATTAATTTGTATAAATTGAAAATTTTCGAGATTAAATCCTATCTCTAACATTAGAGCTTGAATATAGCTAGGAAGTAAGCCCTGACCTTCAATTAAATTATTTTCAAGAGCATAAAAGTAGTTTTCCTCAAATATCATACTTGCAATGCCAAACCATTGAGCTGGGACATCAGTATTCAATTCTTGATAATTGGAATTGTTTGCTATTTCAGCAAAAAAGAGGGAATTAAATGTTCTGTATACGAAAAAAAGTAAAAGAATTTTAATAATTTCAACAATATTTTTTGTTTTATAAATTATCAAAACACACCATAAAAGAGAGACAAACATGAATGTAAATTTAAAATTAAAATTTTTACTAATAAACAAAAGCACTGTGTCAAATATAAAATAACTTGTTAAAAACAACACGAGACCAATGGATTTTCCACCAAGTAAATATTGGCTATTTAAAACATTTGATAAATAAATAAAAAACAAAGTTCCAAGAATGAAAGACCCAAATTTTGCAAAACTTATCTCATTCAAAATTTTAAGATTAGTTTCATCAAAAATATTTAATAAGGTATTAATAATTACTGGTAGAAAAAAAACAATTAACAAATTACTTTTAATGAAGTTAATTATTTTGTATTTATTATTTGTCATAAAATGAGAATACTACTTTGATTCTATTTATAAAAAAACAAAACATAATTACACAGATTAAGTTATTGAGATTGATTAAAGATAACTAAATGGCTAAATGTTTAATTATCTGAGTTTCCAAAAATAAGTTTAAAATAAATAAAAAGAATTTTATAAAGGATTCATATCAATTTCATAATTATCTGAGTTTAATGATTTTATAGAGTTGAAAACACAAATGCTAGATCTGTGAACACCATCGGTAATAATGTATATTGTTTTATTGCCATATTGATATGGATGTAATGAAATCTTGTAATTTTCTAATAACTTAATATCAAAATTTTCAATTAAATATTTAAATTTGGATAAAGAATGTTCTTTTTGATTTGTAATTTCAATATAATTTTTGTAAATTTCTGTGTATATCCCAGGAAAATTTAAATATTTGCTATGTAAAGAGTCTTTTATATTTACAACCATAAATTTTGTTTGATAAATGAAAAAAGAGTTCTTTATTTTTTTTTGTTTGAAAATTATTTCATTTTGAAATAATTTAGTGTCTAGTGATTTGGCTCCTTTATATTTGTATGGGTGCCTTGCGTAGATATCTTCAAATAAAATTTCTTGATTCATTACATAGAATTTTAATTATAAAAATAATTATATCTTTATAATTCTCGTAAAAATAGGTATATAAGCTTCATTTACTAAAAGCCTTCCAATCATAGCAAAGGCCCTATGCCTACCACTTGTTAAAGCACCATTTGTAATTTCTAAAGGACTGTTCTTAAACATTTCTTCAATTTCATCGTCATGCATATCCTCAAGAGACTGAAAATATTCTTTGGAGTAGAGGGCTGTATTATGTTTTTCATTTATGTACTCGTTTGCTTTTTTGTAAGCAATGACGTTTTTTTTAAATCTAAAAATTAATGGATAAATGTAAAAATTGTTTCCAGATAGCCAAAATTTTTTATTTAAGTGTATAGGTTCTTCAAAACTTGTTGAGGTGTCGGTTTCAATAATAGAATTTAGCTTACTGTCGAGTAAACCGGGACTTTTAAAGTAATCTAAAATATCTCTAACTTTTAAATTTTTTTTATTATTTGTTACCAAATCAAGATGAGGCTTTCTAAGTAGCCAATTAATAGACTTTTTATCTTCGATATATACATTAAGAAACTCATCGTAACTTAATTTTTTATATTCTATTAATTTTCGACTTTCTTGGGTATTAATAAATTTAAAAATTGTATTTTTTAAATAATTCTTATTAAAAATAATATTCCTATAAAAAAAAAGTTTTTGATATTTTGATACAATTCTTGGACCATTAATTTGAAGATTGTTAATATTTAAATTTTTTGATTTTAAGTTAAGCAAAAAGGGAGCATAACTAAATATTATTTTTATAATTTTCTTATCTTTTATCAAATGTATTTTTCTTTGGCTTAACTTTATTAATGAATATTGATTACTAATTAAATCATTAAGACTATCAAGTATAGTTTTTCTTTCATTAGGTTTTAAAATTATGCATTCATAAGATCTTTCGCTGTCAAATAATTTTTTTGAATGGAATGCCTGAAAAGTTAAATCATCAAGAAAAAAATCAATATTCTTGTTTATTAGATAATTTATGAAGTCTTTTATTGAACTGCTGCTATCTTTATTTAAATTTTCTGTAGTTTTTAAATTATGCCAATATGCTTTATTTAAAAAATAATCTAATTCATCAAAATCTGTTACAAGTTCACTTATTTTATTTAATTTCATAACGAGTTTTCAAAAATTCTTCTGCATTATTTGGGATTTTAAACTCAATATTTTCAAAATTTAAAGTGCTAAATTTTGAAAAATATTTCTTAGAGAACTTTTTATTGCCATACCCTATTTTGAGGAAATAATTTTTGAATAAGCAAATATCAATGTAACGATACATCCTACAGACAGAAATCATACTGTCATTTATCCTTATTATTTCAAAGCCGTTTTTATTGAATGTGTCATCTAAGCCTATTATTTTTTTTCTATCTTTGTAATAAACTCCGACATCATCATCATGATCGCTTGGATCAAGACAGTTGTTTTTAAAGATATGATTTAAAGTTTGTCCCTCTAGGAAAAAGAAAATATTATTTTTTTGTAAAATGTCATTAATTGTTAATAAATTGTCGATTCTAATTTCTAAAGATTCGGAAGGGTCTTTTGTTGACCAATATTTTTTATTTTTTTCAAAATCTTGATTTTGCCAAAGGTTTTTGTTCATTTTAAATAAGGTATTAAATAATATTAATAGGTTTTAAGAATTTAAAAGTTTAGATTTTATTAATAAAAAATTGTTAAAGTTTTACTATATGAAAAACCTCCAAAATAAAAATAAGAAACAAAAAATTATATTTTATGGACGTCCAGATGGATTAGGAAATAGATATGAAGAGCTTCTTTTACTATCTAATTACGCAGTTGAAAATAATCTTTATTTTAAATACTTTTGGAATAACACAGGAAAGTGGAAGTATACAAATAAATTTTCTGCTAAAAATATTGAAATTGTAGAAGTGGACTATGTTAGAAAATGGCCGACTAATAATTTTGAAAGTACAAAATATTGGAGAGATTACATTTCAACAAATGATATATTCCATAACAACAATGTAACACTTGATTTGAATCTTCAAGAAACTCAGAATAAATATATTGGTGTCCTTGCAAGAGGTAGTGATAGAATTGTAAATAATAATGAACTTCTTCCTCCAGGATTCCAAAATTTTGAAGATGTAAAAAGAAGTATTAAATTAACTAAAGAATATTTAATTTCAAAAAAAGAACAACTACCGATTGTCATATTTTCAGAAGATAAAGAATTAAAAAAATATGTTTCAACTGAATTAAAACAGTTTAAACAAATTACGTTGCCACAGATTTCTTCAATTGAACAGGCATATCAAGATTTGATAAACTTACTTGCTGCAAAAGAAATAATTCTTTGTAGTAAGTTTTCTTCATTTGCGCTCACTGCTGGATTAATCAGTAATAAGAAAGTAATAAAATTTTATTCATATTCACACCCTTTACTAAATAGATGGAAAAATGAATATATAAATTTTCCATTTGAAAAAGATCAGGTTGATTATAAGACACTTGACTTACCAAAATTTACAAATGAAGAAAAGGTAATCTCAATTGGCAATAATTTTATTAAAAGCTACATGATACCAAGAAAAATATTAAAAAATATTTCTGTATTGGTAAGTTATAACAAATCAAAATATATTGGATTTGAAGAAAACTTTAAATTACTTAAAAACTCAGTAAATATTCATATGACAAACACAACAATTTTTTTTACAGATTTGGAAGAAATAATAAATATTTTAAAAAATAATAAAAATAGGAAAAATCAATTAAAAATTAAGTTAGCCGAATCTAAAAAAACGAAAAAAATATTTGGAATTAAGAGTTATTTTTTAAAGTTTAGGCAATTTAGAACTTACAATAATAATTATTTTATATTTATAGATATTGATACTCTAGCGGATAATTTAAACCACTTTTTTAACGACTCTTGTTTTACAGGGGCAATAGCAACCTTTGATAATTTTCAAAAAAAAAGTAAACTAATTAATAAAATTATTGATAGTAATAATGACTACATATTCCATAGCCAGATTGAAAAAGACAAAAACAACTCTGGATACATAAGTTTTTATAAAGATAGTCTTGTTTAGATCACTCTTTAAATATTTGATTATTTGCTAATAAAGTATCTTGATAAGTTCTTAGAGTTTTTGTATTCGTAAATAAAATCCTAAATTAATTAGATATAAAATATTAAAATTATATAAGTAATATAAAGAAATTGAAAGAATACCTAGTAGTTTTAGCAGGATCGCCGCGAGGTGGGGAAGATACATGGAGTTCACTATACAAATATGTTGTGAATTATCTTAATGCTGATTTAGCTCTTTGTTGTAGCGATAAATGGGATCAGGAAATTTCACTTTTTGAAAAAGCTCAATACAAATGGGTATTTCCTGAGATGAAAAACTATTTTGATTACTATAGAAATAATTTTGATGGAGTATGGAAAGAATATTTTGAAACAGGAAAAGATACAGGCTTATATACATCAGGTTCTGTACATTTTGTTTTCAAAGACATAATTCTTAAAAAACACTTAGATATTTTAAAAAAATATAAATATATTATTTACACAAGATTTGATCAAAAATACACCGATTACCATCCATTAGGTATGGAAAACGAAATACTAATTCCCAAGGGAGAAGATTATTTTGGTATTTGTGACAGACACGCCTTATTCCCTTCAAAATATAGTGAAGATTTCTTGAGCATATGTGAATTTATAGACTCTGAAGAGAGCTTGAAGATGATACAAGGATTTAACAATTGCGAAACATCATTTTTAAACCATCTAAATAAGAATGGATTAATTCGAAAAGTTAAAAGATATGATAGAGCCCAGTTCACTGCAAGCTTAAAAGGTGAGCATACAAATTGGAGAGTTGCAAAGTACAAACTATATTTTTTCAAAGATTTGATGATGAAATATCCTGATGAATTTTTAGAATCTATTTCAAATTTAATTAAAACCAAAGGTGTATTATATGTAGTATTTAATGAATTTAGAATGTTAATAAATTTTCAATATTTAAAAACAAGAGAAAAATTAGGTAAGGTTAAAAATAGATATGCCTAGTAAAAAATATGCCCTTATTACCGGCTCAGATGGTTTAGTAGGTTCTGAATCAGTAAGATATTTTTCAAAACTAGGCTTTGAAATTATAGGAATCGATAATAATTCAAGAAAAAAATTTTTTGGCGAAGAAGCATCAGTTTTGCAAAACAGACATCAATTGAAACAGCAAATACCACAATACAACCATTTGAATTTAGACATAACTGGAAATCAATTAAAGCAAGTATTTGAGAAATATGGTAACAATATTAAATTAATCATCCATGCGGCTGCACAACCTTCCCACGACTGGGCAGCAACAAACCCTTTTCTTGACTTTAATGTAAATGCTTATGGAACACTTAATCTTCTGGAAAATACAAGAAACTATTGTAAAGATGCTGTATTCATATTCACATCCACCAACAAGGTCTATGGTGATAACCCAAACAAAATAGACTATGTAGAAAAAGAGAAACGATACTCGCCTATAAAAGGTTCTCCCTATAAGGACGGGTTTGATGAACAATTCTCCATTGACAATACGATGCACTCATTATTTGGAGCATCCAAACTATCTGCAGACATTATTACTCAAGAGTATGGTAAGTATTTTGGTATGAAGACAGTTGCTTTTCGTGGTGGGTGCTTAACAGGTGGAGGACATGCTGGAACAATGCTTCATGGATTCCTTTCCTATCTAGTAAAATGTGTTGAATCAGATACTAAGTACAACATCTTTGGATATAAAGGAAAACAAGTTAGAGACAATATACATTCGCTAGACCTTGTAAATTGCTTTAATGAATTTTACAATGATCCAAAGTCTGGTGAGGTTTACAACATTGGAGGGGGTAATTATTCTAATTGTTCCATGCTTGAAGCAATTGATATAGCTGAAAATATAGTATCAAAAAAATTAAGATATGAATATATAGATGAACCTCGCAAGGGTGATCATAAATGGTATATTAGTGATATCTCCAAGTTTAAAAAAGACTATCCAAATTGGAAAATTTCTTTAAACATTGAAGACATAATATTAGATATTTATCAAAATATTAAATAATTAAACTAGCGTTTTTACATTTTGACAATATATCATTAACAATTATGGGTCAAAAAATGAATAAATCTATAAATTTATTTGATAGTTTAAAAAAGAAAAGAAGTGTTCAATTAATTTTTTCATATTTTTTAAAATATATTGACGTAATATTTATTCCTTTTCAAATAATACTTAAACAAGTCTCAAGTTTTAAAATATTTAGAATTATAATGTTTAGACTTTTACCTTTAGATAAAGAGATATTAGTTTCTACAACTTACGGCAAGTATTTAATTAACACAAATGACAGAATAATAAGTAAAAAAATATTCATAAACCAAGAACCTTATGAAAGTAAAAAAGTTCTGGAAGTTTTAAGGTTGTTGAAAGAAAATAACTTAGCTATTTCAAATCTTGTAGAAGTTGGTGCAAACATTGGTTCTGTTACAATTACATTTCTACTTTTTGATAAAAATTTAACCGCAACTGCAATTGAGGGGAATATTTATTCTAAAAGTTATTTAGATGCAAATATATATATAAATAATTTAACTCAACGATGTAAGTCAGTCATGTCTTTAATTGGAGAATCTACAAAAGATGTGTTTTTTGTAACTTTTCAAGGCGAATCCGGTAATTCAATGGTTTTTGATACGTTAAACAAAAATTCTATCGAAAAATATTCAAAAAAAATGAATTTAAATATCAAAAATATCGAAAAAAGGAAAGTAAGCACGTTGACAGAATTGGATGAAATACCAATTATAAATAGAAGAACATTGATTTGGCTTGATATTGAGGGTTATGAATACTTTGTGTTAAATGGTGTAAAAGACCTTACCGCTAAACCAATTATAGTATTTGAAATAAATCCTGCTTTAGTCTCTTCTACTCAAAAATCACCAAATTTATTTATTAAAAACTTTGAGGATTTATTTATTAAATATTCATACAGCAACGCTATTTTGCTTAATAAAAGATGTAATAACTTTAAGGTTAGATCAGGGTTTTTAAATGATATATGTAATGAAATTTCTTATAGCAACGCACATGGCGATATTTTAATTTATTAGTTTTTTTAAAATTAACAATAGACAATTACGATATTAAATGTTTGTTTTGGCCACTTATACTAAAATGATGTAAGGCTTAATGGTTTGCTCCAATCTATAAAAAAAGGTTAGCATTTCGATTGTGCCACTGGTCACTATATGAAGACATTAATAAATAAAATACTAAATTTTATCGGTATAAAAGTAGTAAATATAAAAAAATATAAAAAACTTATTAATTCTGAGAAAAATTATGTTCAAAATTTAAAAACAACTGAAGAATTTAGAAAAGTAATTAAAGAGTTGGTTATCAAAGGTGAAAATTTACCACAAGAAACTTATCAGAAAATAAAGTCACAGAACCTACAAGACTTAATAGCCTTGGATTTATTTGGCTTTAAGAGAAAAGGTGTATTTATCGAAGCAGGAGCTTGTGATGGAATTTTAAACAGTAATACTTTTCTCCTTGAAAAAAATTATGATTGGACTGGATTGTTAGTAGAGCCAGTAAGTGAATACTATTTACAATTAGAGCAAAATAGAGATGTAATTACTTCAAATGTTGCTATATCTAAAGTAAATAATAAACAATTAGATTTTCTGATAACAGCCAATAAAGACCTCTCTACAATAAAAGGATATGAAGGTAATGATTACCACTCTGAAAATCGTATGAATTACAATATAGAAAAAGTAACTACAAAAACTCTGGATCAATTAATCATAGAAAATTTTCAAAATTTTGAAATTGACTTTTTAAGCTTAGATACAGAAGGGTCTGAGTTTGAGATCATTAAGTCACTAGACTTTTCAAAGCATAAGATAAATGTCATATGTGTAGAGCACAATTTCAATACGAATAGAGATTTAATTAGAAAGTATCTTTTGAAAAATAATTATAAATTACTTAACTTCCCTTTTCTACAGATTGATGATTTTTATATATTGAATACCTTTTCCCCTAAAAATAAATATTTTCAGTTTGATTAAAGATGTAACAAGAAGTCATATAGGAAATTAAAAAATAAATTGTACCTCTTCCACTGTCTCACTTGCCATTCATTATTACTTAAAACACTTGTAGTGTCTGTATATAATTTCCGATATTGGACTTCAAAATAGATTAAACTAATATAAGGTCAAGTGGTCTGCTCGTATCAAAAAATATGGGGTCGGCAGTTCGATTCTGCCTCTGGCCACAAATTGAAAAAACATATTAAAAAAAGAAAAAAGCTTTATCAATTCCTTATCAACACTAGAGAATTATTAAGAATTATTTACAATGTTAAAACAAGAAGTCGATTCTTATGGAATCTGAGAGACGGTGATAATAAGGCTTCATTAAGTTACCCAATCCAACAAGAATCTGTAGTTTTTGATATTGGAGCCTATAAGGGAAGTTTATCAAAAAAAGTTTATAAAAAATTTCAATGTCAGCTTTATTTATTTGAACCATTAATAGAAGAATATGAATATTTGAAAAAATATTTTAAAGAAAACAGCGAAGATGTTAGAGTGTTTAATTTTGGATTATTAGATAAAGATGAAGAAATTTATTTTTCAGATATTTTTGGTGCATCTAGTATTTTTGAAAGACCTGAGGGAAATTTATCAATAAAAGTTAAAATGAAATCTTTCAAATCTTTTATGGAAGAAAACTCAATAGAATATATTGATTTGATGTATATGAATATTGAAGGAAGCGAATATAAACTTTTAAATGAAATTATTGATACTGGGTATATTAAAAATGTAAATTTTTTACAAATCCAGTTTCATTCTTTTGTTGATGATTCAACAGAGCTAAGACGCTTAATTAGAAAACAGTTACGTAAAACACATAAATGTATTTTTAATTACCCCTTTTTATGGGAATCCTGGCAGAAAAAAATATAACAAAATTTAATTTTTTTGATTTTAATCAGTTTAAATTACGTTATGATGTTACAACATTATGAAAAAAGTTTGTTTAATCACTGGAATTAATGGCCAAGATGGATGCTTTCTTGCAAAAATAGCTATTGAAAATGGATATGAAGTTATTGGTATACAACGAAGGTTACCAAATATAAAATCTAAACAGATTATTAATGGCTTACTAGACCTTGGCATTTATGAAAAAATTAAATTTGAAATTAGCGAGCTTGAAAATTTAGAAAATGTAGAAGAGCTAGTTAAAAAATATAAACCAACCTTCTTAATTCACCTTGCATCTCAAAGTAGTATTGAAAAAAGTACAAAACATAAAGATTTAACAAACAAATCAAATACTTTAATTTCAAAAAATATTATTGACTCTGTTGAAAAATATTCAAAAGATACCGTGCTGTTTTTCCCCTCCTCAGCAACAATATTTGAAGGTTATAATAATATTATCGCTAATGAAGAAACTAAGGCAAAGCCTTTATCAAATTATGCAATTTCAAAATACAATACGCAAAAATATATAGATCAAAAAATTATTGAATCAAATCTAATTCTTAAGACAGGGATAATGTTCAGTCACGAATCTGAATACAGAAGAGATAATTTTTTTTCAAAAAAAATAATTAAGTTTTTAACTAGATATAAAAATGGAAACAAGGAATCTTTAAGTGTTGGAGATATCTCAATTAAAAGAGATATTGGATATGCCCCCGAGTATTCTGATGCAATTTTTAAAATTTTGTTATTAGATAATTCAGAAAAATTTATAGTTTCATCAAACACTCTTTATAAGTTGAGTGATTTTATTAGATACAGTCTTGATTATTTGCAATTTAATTACGAAGTTCTTTATGAAGATAAATTAATTAAATTTATCGATACATCAACAGGTAAAACTTTCATTGAATCTGATATTAGACAATTTAGAACACATGATTTAAGAAACATACAGGGAGATAATACTAAATTAATTACTGCTACAGATTGGAAACCAAAGTTAAAATTAGAAGAAATATGCAAAAAAATGATCGATTATAATTTAAGGGCTGAATTTCAATGAGTAAAATGTTATTGAAAGCTTGGAACATCATCAACAATATGATGAATACTAATTTAGTTAATATCTCAAAAAAATATTTTAATTTTTAATATATGTCTAAATTTGAAAAATCAATTGTTCAAAAAAAGGAAACCCAAGATGTATAAACTATTTACTAGAATAAAAAATTTTTTTTATAAATATATTTTCAATTATTTGAAATATGAATTTACTGAATTTATTCCTAATTCAAAATCTAGAGAGTATCAAAAAAATGAATTGATTAAAACAAATATTAAAAACTATACATCAAGTATGCTAAAAATCTCGCAATGGTTTTATAAGCCAGATGTAATTTATTTAAGTAATTTAAAAGTAGATAGGAATGTTACTAATTCTATACATGATATGTTTGAAAATCATGGATCTGATAAAAATAAACATGGTTATGACATTCTTTATTCATATATATTTTCTAAAATTTCGAATAATCCAACTATTTTAGAAATTGGAATAGGAACAAACAATATACAGGTAGCTTCAAATATGGGAAAACATGGTAAGCCGGGAGCATCACTTAGAGCTTTTTCTCAATACTTTCCTAATTCTGAAATTTTTGGTGCGGATGTTGATAAAGATATATTATTTAATACTGAAAATATTAAAACTTTTTATTTAAATCAGAATGATATTGGTACTTTTGATAATAAATTAATAGAAAATAAAAAGTTTGATTTAATTATTGATGATGGGCTACATATGCAGTCTGCAAATCTGAATACACTAAGATTTTCATTAGACAGATTAAACGTAAATGGAACTCTCGTAATTGAAGATATTCCTTCATCAGCATTAGATACCTGGAAAATTGTAGCTACTTTATTAGGAGATCCGTTTGATCTCGAGATTGTTCAATGCATTGATAATTTTGTTGTAATTTTATATAGAAAATAAATTATCAAAGATGGATGAATTATTTCTTAATTTAATAGTTAAAGAATAGCTAAGATGGAACTGTGCAATTTTTAAAGACTGTTTTTAAAGACGTACTATATGTATCAAAAATAACAGGTACCCAAAGAAAAAAAGTTCTTATAATAACTTCTGTTATATGTAGCCAGTTTGCTGTATTAGTAGATGTCTTTTTAATAGGATTATTTGCTTTTTTAATTGCTGATCAAAAAACAGATATAGAATTTGTAGATTCTTTAGCATCTATTTTTGAGTCAAATAGGTTTTTAATACTTTTTATAATCTTATTAAGATTTATACTTGTATTTTTACAGAGCTATATTTTAAGAAGAATTGAATACACTGTAACTAAAAATCTAAAAGAATATATACTCAGAAGAATTTTTGAAAAGAGAACATATTCAATATCAGACTCTTATTTTTACACAAATGAATTAAGCGGTCATATTGGCTATTTTTATTCCAACTTTGCAGCTTTTCTAAATAACTGTATCAATATTATGTTTTTTAGTTCCTATCTAATAGTTTCTAATTTTGAAGTACTAACAATATTTGCATTAGGTTTATTCTTATTATTTTTTCCTATAAAAAAAATCATAAAAATTACTAGAAACTACGTTAACAAAACTTATTTTGCAGCAAGAGATTCAATGAGTGAAATAGAAAGGGTAATTGAAAATCTATTTCTAATAAAGATTTTAAAAAAGGAAAATTCTGAACTTTCAAAATTTTCTGATACTCTTTTTCTTTTAAACTCTCACATGCTAAATAAGCATATTTTCTCTATCTTGAATGGCTTCTTGCCTAGTTTTTTAACTTTGCTCATTTTGAGTATTATTATAATTTTTTTTCAAAGCATAAAACTTACACTTGATTTTATAGGAGTTACTTTAAAGCTTTTTCAGGCAGTTTCTCAAGTTACAATTACATTCTCAAATATAATAAATTCACACGTACATATACAAAAATTTAAAGAACTTAAGTTTCATGAAGATAACCCAGATAAAATTAATTTTATTAGTAATGACAGTAGCGATATTGAAATGAAAAATGTAGATTTTAAGTATCAAAATTCTCATGAATATATTTTTAAGAATATAAATCTAAAATTTGAAAAAGGTTCACATACAATAATTACTGGTGAAAACGGGAGTGGCAAAAGTACTTTATTAGGTTTGGTTGCTGGAATTTTTTACTCTCAAAGGGGGACAGTTACTACTTTTTCAAATAAATTTGGTTATGTGAGTGCTCAACCCTATATCTTTAGAGACACTCTTTATAACAATATTATGTATGGAAATGAAGACAATGAGCTTGATGAAAATTCAATTATGCAAGTTTTGAAAGAATTTAAAACATTCAAAAATGAGTCTGAGTATAATTTAAATCGTTTAGTAAGTAATAAATCACTTTCATCCGGTCAAATGCAAAAAATTGGCTTTGCAAGAAT
>CEUJ01098963.1_pt1 | contig 15192 bp, 12 predicted proteins | sample 361531 | NCBI WGS metagenome assembly CEUJ01 (sample SAMEA2622842, study PRJEB7988) | marine metagenome | biome: marine biome (ENVO:00000447); feature: marine epipelagic mixed layer (ENVO:xxxxxxxxx); material: "saline water (ENVO:00002010), including plankton (ENVO:xxxxxxxx)" | depth 140 m | reverse complement strand
TAGCTTACCAAATAGGTTTGAGCTCATGCAAAATTTTCCAAATCCATTTAACCCTGAAACAAACATTCAATTTCAAATTTTTGAATTAGCGAACGTAAAACTTGAAATATTTGATGTGATGGGTAAGCATGTTTCTACATTATTTAAAGGTTCTTTAAATCCTGGATTACATCAAGTCAAGTGGAATGGAACAAATAACAATGGTCAAATATTATCCTCAGGATTGTATTTTTACAAATTAACTTCAGGTAATTTTACGCAAACACGTAAACTATTATTTGCTAAGTAGATAATAACACTACTTTGTTCATACAGCCTTTCTTTAACATTGCCAAGAGGTAAGATTAATGAAAGGCTGTATGAGAATTTTATTTCTAACATCCGTAATTATATTCCTTTGCTGTTGCTCAAATAATACGACTTATGTTAATGAGGGCAGATTTGTATTTTTATCGAATAGAGATTCTCCGAAAGGAGAATTTGATATTTTCATTTATGATTTAAATGATAGTAGCCAGATTAATTTAACAAGTGATCTAGAGTTTATCAGGAGTATTTCTAAACCCTCCTTATCTTTCGATAAAAATTTATTGTTATATACCTCTTTCAGTAAAGGTTCAAAAATTTTGAGGATAATTGATATTAAAAATAAAAAAAGTGTGAACTTATCAAATGTGGATCTTGACAATCCTAGTGCCTCTTTTTTCAATTCAGATAAGAAAGTTCTTTTTACTAAAAAAATTGGTGGTAAAAAACAATTATTTAAGATAGACGTTAATGGAGAAAATGAAGAGAACGTATCATCTTCAAATAGTAATGAATACAAAGGTAAGATTTCACCTAACGAAAAATTACTATTGTTTTTAAGAGGCGACAAAGACGAAACATTCATTGTCATTAGAGATGTTGTATCTGCCAATGAAACAGTTATAAAAGTTAATGGCAATAAAATAAACCCTGCTTTCACTAATGATGATAGAATAGTTTATGAGTCATTTGTAGATGGTTCGTACAAAATCTTTGTTTATGACATCACAACAAAGAAGTCTAATCAATTGACTACTGGAAATGCTAATGCGCATCATCCAATTTTTGTTAAAGAAGGTAAGTCTGTTCTCTTTATATCTGACGGTAGAGGAAAAAAGTATAGGGATTTGGCTATGTTAAATTTAAATAATTCAAATTATATGTTTTTAACAAGTGGTTTAAATATGATTAACCAAAACTTTAGCTTATCAAGGGATAAAAAGAATATATTGTTTGAATCTAGTAAGTTTAATGATTCAGAGATATATCTCTTAAAGTTGAAGGATAAAAGTTTTATTAATTTAACTAAAAACATTGCTTGGGACTGTCAACCATCTTTTTAAGATTGTGATTATGATAAACTTAAAATACATATATTTAATTTTTATTTTAATAATTCTTAGCTGCTCTAATTCTGTTATAAATCAGAACGATTGGGAAGAAAAAGTTAAGAAAGAAATTACAGCTATAGCCATTCCTAAATTTCCTAGCAAAACATTTGCTCTACAGGATTACGCATCCGAAGTCACATCAATTTCAATTCAAAAAGTAATTGATTTGTGTAGTGATCAAGGAGGTGGAGTTGTAGTCGTACCTCGTGGGACTTACAATGATATAGGGAAAATAGAATTAAAAAGTAATGTAAGGTTGCATTTTGAGGATGGCACAAGAATTAATTTTTCCAAAGATAAAAATGATTTTCTTCCCATGATATTAACATCTTGGGAAGGCAATGATGTATATAATTTTTCATCTTTTATACACGCTGAAAGTCAAAATAATATCGCAATAACTGGTAAGGCTGTACTAAATGGCAATGGATCAAAAAATAACTGGTGGAACTGGAAAGATAAATCCCTTCCTGTACCAATGAGAGCTGAAAATCATCCAGATATTAGGCCGAGATTGCTAATGCAGAATAGAGATAATGTTCCTGTCGATCAGAGAAAATACGGTATAAGTTCTAAGCTTCGAGCATACTTTATGACATTGCGTAACTGTAAGAATATCTATATAAAAGATATTACTTTAATTAATTCACCAATGTGGAACATACATCCACTAATGTCAGAAAACATTATTATAGATAGCGTTACAATTATTTCTCCAAACAATAGCCCCAATACTGATGGGATAAATCCTGAGTCATCAAGAAATATACTTATTCAAAATTCGACTATCAGTGTTGGTGACGACTGTATCACTATTAAATCAGGCAGAAATAATGATGGTAGAAGAAGAAATATGCCTTCAGAAAATATTTACATAAAAAATTGCACTTTAGAAAATGGACATGGCGGGATTGTCATTGGTAGCGAACTGTCTGGGGGAGTGAAGAATGTCATTGTAGAGAATTGTAAAATGAATAGTCCTAATCTCTTAAGAGCTTTGAGAATTAAAAGCAATGAATACAGAGGAGCATATGTTCAGAACATTGTGATGAGGAATGTTCAAATAGATACAATAGGTGGGCCAGTAGTAGGTATAAATATGGATTATAAGTCATATGATACTGAGAAAACTAAAGATAAGTTTTATACCTCATGCGATGGTATTTTTGTAGAAAATATTAATTGTAATTTCGCAAATCAAGGATGGTTAATTAATGGTAGTGAAGCTTTACCTGTTAAAAATGTTAGATTTAAAAATTGGATGATTTCTTCTGTAAAGTATGGAATTCATAATAAAAATGTAAAAAATTTAACTCTTGAAAATGTAAATATAGAATCTGAAGGAGCAATGTTAAGATTAACAAAAAAAGATATTTTTCAAAAAGAATTATAGAAATATGAAAAAACTAATATTTGTCCTTTTACTATTTTTTAATTTTTCATGTGATAGTCAAAATGGTTATCCTGGTTGGAAATATGCGGAAAAAAAATGGGATGAAGCAGATAAAATTGAAAGAGGGATAACTGGATCTAAATTGCCTAAAATGACCTTCAATGCTTTGAATCATAAAATTTTCTCTGACGGTAGGACTATGAATACTGATAATATTAATAGTTTAATTGATTCAATTTCAAAAAAAGGCGGGGGTCAAATCAATTTTTCTGAGGGTGTATACCTTACAGGAGGTATAATATTAAAAGATAATGTAGGAATACACCTTCAAGAAGGGGCTGTGATAAAATTCAGTCAAGACCCAATTGATTACACTCCAAATGTTTTGGGCCATTGGGAGGGAATGGAAATATATAATTTCAGAGCTTTTATTTATTCAAATAGTGTAAAAAATATTTCTATTACTGGAAGCGGAGTTTTAGACGGTAATGCAGGATGGGATAATTGGTGGGGCTGGAGCCGAGATAATTTACATAAAATGAAAAAAAATAGGCCTAGACTGATGGAATATAATAGAACTGGTGTAAGCGCTGAGGACAGAAATTTTGGCTTAGGGTATAATTTAAGGCCAAACTTTATTCAGTTTTATAAATCAGAAAATATAACAATCAAAGGTGTTACACTTAAAAACTCACCAATGTGGTTTATACACACCGTCCTCTCGAACAATATAATAATTGATGACGTAAAAATTTATGCACCATATGAAAGTCCGAATACTGATGCTATTGATTTGGAATCATCAAAAAATATTTTAGTAAAAAATTGTATCATAGACGTAGGAGATGATTGCATCACAATGAAGTCTGGAAGAAATCAGGATGGCAGAAGAATAAATACTCCTACTGAGAATGTCATAGCTAAAAATAACATAATCAAAAATGGTCGAGGTGGTTTAACTATTGGTAGTGAGATGAGTGGAGGTGCTAACAATATATTTATGAAAAATTGTCAAATAAATAGTAAAAAATTAAATCGTGCCTTTAGGATAAAAGGTAGTGAGGTACGTGGTGGCCATGTTAAAGATATTTTTGTAAAAGATGTCCTAATTGATACTGTTGGAGGTGGACCTGTTTTAAATATAGATTTGCATTATACGGTTCGTAAAGCTGAAAGAGATGGGAATTTGTATTTGCCTAAAGTGGAGAATGTTTTTATACAAGATGTCGAGTGTAATTATGCAAAACAACCGCTTTATCTTGATGGTTATAGTAAATCAAAAATTAAGAATGTAAGGCTCAAGAATATTACCATAAAGGATGTTGCTATTTCATCTCACGTAAAGGATGTATCAAATTTATTTTTAGAGGATTTTCAAGTTTATAATAGAAAAAAATAATATCATGAGAAGCGTCATTATCTTTTTTATGATTGCTACATCATTTCAACCTACAATATTTTGTAATCCTGTTCGAGGGTGGAACATTTTATCTGACAATCTCCAATGTGCTGAGAGAGCCATAAAGTCAGCAAAAAAATATAAAATCAACCACTTACAACTATCTCACCATTTGATTCATAACATCAAAGAAGTTTCAGATGAATCCAAATTGAAGAAAATAAAATACGTAATTAGCCTCGCACATGATGCTGGAATTGATAAAGTTTTCATTTGGGATCATGCACTTTATGAAAAAGAATATTATCCGAAGAATTTTTTTACTGAAAATGGAAATCAACTTAATCTTGATGATGAAAATTTGTGGGATTGGATTAAAAAGGATTACATAAAAAATCTTGAAAAGATTAACCAAATTGATGGCGTAGTATTAACATTCATTGAAACGGGATTAAGAATTGAAAACCAATATTCAAAATTATATCCTACAGCCACTGATAAATATGTTAAGTTGATTAAAGAACTTAATAGTGTCTTTCACCGACATTTCAACATAGATTTAGTTCTCAGGACATTTTCATACAACAATAAAGAATTAAATAATATTCTTGATGCTATAAACAGTATAAACCTTAGTAACTCCTACATAATGATTAAAGAATCAAACCATGATTTCTTTATTACACATCCGCCCAATAGCCTTATTACAAAAATAAATAAAGATCATCGAGTGATTATTGAATTTGATGCTGCTCACGAGTATAGCGGTCAAGGAGTTGTAGCAAGTATATTCCCAGATTTTCATTTTAAAAGAGCAAATTTTTTTTCGAAATTTAAGAATGTCGTTGGATACGCAATTAGAACGGATAGATATGGCGATACATCGGTGCTTGGCACACCATGCGAAATAAACTTATTTGCTTTAGAGAAAGGGTTTGATAACTCAGAGGCCTCTTATGTTGACGTGATAAATAAATTTATTTCAAATAATTATACTGAAAAATTAGTACCCAGATTATACAAAATTTTTGATGAAGCCGATGATATCATTATGTCGTCTTTTTATACGCTTGGCCTAAACACAGAAAGGCACTCAACATTAAATTTTGATTACAGGTCCATTTATACACGCCATGTTTCTGGCAGATGGCTAGATGATCCTGTTATTATTATCGAAAGTGGGCTTAATAAAAAATACCATTACTGGAAAGATGTTGTTAATCATTTATCACCATCAAGACATAAAACGGGTGATGGGTTTTATAAACTTAGATCATCACCAACCGATTCTATCTCATACAAAAAATTAAATGAATTAGAAATATCAGAGGTGATTGATAATAAATGGTTGGAGCCATATGAAATGATGAATGAGGAGTATTTAAATGATATAATTATTGAAAAAAAATTTTCAATAGCAAAAGCAGAGGAATTATTGAATTTAGTTAATACTTTAAAAACTAGCCTGACAAAAAAACAATATGAAACATTTAAAGGGATTTTTGAAAGGACTTTGTTGGCAACGAAACTAAGAGCGTCAATAGCTGTAGTGTATTATGGTTCTAGGATTGAACTGAAAAGTAGAGATTTAAAAATGATTATTGATGATAATAGATCAAAAGCTAAAGCTATCATAAATGAAATTGAAAATTATAACCACATTTATCCCATAGGAGAATACAATTGGAAATTGGATGGGGAGATAGCTAAAAAATATTTACTCAAGTATTAAATAATTAAAGTTTCTTCTTTTGTTTGTTGTTCTGATGGTATAACATTAATAATTTTTAAGTTACCGGTAAAGTTACAAAATACTAAAATATATGTCAGAAATGAAAAAAAATATAACGCTACAAGACATCGCGAATATTTTGAGCGTTTCAAAAGTGACAGTCTCTAAAGCACTTCGAAACCACCCTGACATAAGTGAGTTAAAAAAAGCTCAAGTAAGAGATTGTGCACTAAAATTGGGGTATATTCCCAATTTAATGGCTAGAAATTTATCTTCAAAAAAAACATATACTATAGGTGTTGTTGTTCCAAAAGTCACAGGAGATTTCTTTCCCGACATCATAAATCAAATCTATCAGACAGCTAATGATTCTGGCTATGAAGTAATTCTTGCTGTTTCCCAGGAAGACAAAGATTATGAAATAAAGCACATTCAAACACTTTTAGCGATGTGTGTGGATGGATTATTAATTTCAATAACAAGGGAAACTAAAGACTACCAAATTTTCAAAGTTGCGAAAAGGCGAAATGTTCCAATTGTATTTTTTGATCGAGTAATAAAGAATGATAAAAAATTTAGTTACGTAGTATCAGATGACTCTTTGGGCGTTTATAATGCTATGAAACACATTGTACAAGCAGGTTATAATAAAATAGCTTTTGTTGGCGGAACACTTTCAACAAATATCGGTAAAGATCGAATCCAAGGTTTTAAAAAAGCTATAAAAGATCATGGTTTATTTGCTAAAAATATTAAAGTAATAAAAGGTGGTTATGAAGAGGTTGATGGTTATATTGGCATGAAAAAATTATCACAATTAAAAAAAAGAAAACCTGAAGTTATATTTTGTATTACGTATCCTGTTGCTATGGGTGTGATGAGAGCTGCTGAAGAGCTAAATATAAAAGTTCCTAGTGAGTTGGATATTATTTCCTTTGGAGGCAGTAATTATAACCATTTTATAAAGCCTACTTTATCATATGTTAAACAGCCTATAAGTAAAATAGGGAAAATGGCCACGTTCAAATTAATTGATCATATTAAAGATCCCAATACGAGAGTTGAGCATATAAAAGTTGAAACAAAATTAGTTATTAGAGAAACATGCGTTCAAAGGAGCGTTTAAGCATGAGTAAGATAAATTTATATAATGATCGATTTTTTGAACCAGATTCGAAGACTAGGTCTGTTGCGAGAGAACTTTATAGTAAAATAAAAAATGTGCCAATTGTAAGTCCTCACGGTCATGTAGATCCTAAAATATTATCAGAAAATAAATATTTCTCAAATCCGGCAGATTTATTAATTATTCCCGACCATTACATTTTTAGAATGTTGTATTCACAAGGAATTGATTTAGAAAGTTTAGGTGTACCTTGTGCTAATGGCATTCAGATTGAGAAAGATCCTAGAAAAATATGGAATATATTTTGTAAAAATTATTTTCTTTTTTCAGGTACCCCAACAAAGATGTGGTTAGACTATGTCTTTAAAGAGGTTTTTGAAATAGAGGAAAGTCCGAGCGAGCACAATGCAATGAATGTCTATGATCATATCCAAAATTTATTGCAAAAAGATAATTTTAAGCCTCGTTCTATTTTTGATAGGTTTAATATAGAAACTCTATGTACCACAGAGGGTGCTGATGATCTTTTAGTTCACCATAAAAAGATTAGAGAATCAAATTGGAAAGGAAATGTTATTTCGGCATTTAGACCAGATTCAGTTATGAACATAAATTCAAAAAATTGGAAAAGCGAAATAAACAAATTATCAAATTCCTCTGGGTTGGATATTAATTCATATAAAAGTTTTATTAATGCTTTAGAAGACAGGAGATCCTTCTTTAAAAGTTTGGGGGCTACTTCTACTGATCATGGTGTTGAGACACCTTTTACAGAGAGAATTACAGATGGGGAAGCAGATTTATTATTTCAGCGTGCACTTAGGGGCAACTCTAGTGACTCTGATCAATTTATTTTTGTAGGGCACATGCTCATGGAAATGGCACGTATGAGTGAAGAGGACGGCTTAGTTATGCAAATTCACGCTGGTTCAAAAAGAAACCATAATAAGTTAATTTTTAAAAAATTTGGACCAGACAAAGGAGCTGACATACCACTAAAAACTGATTTTACGAACAACTTACACCCATTATTAAATGAGTTCGGGAATAGTAATAAATTTAATTTAATCGTTTTTACATTAGATGAATCGACTTATTCAAGAGAACTAGCTCCATTAGCTGGTCATTACCCAGCTATGAAACTTGGACCTCCATGGTGGTTTCATGATAGTATTGAAGGAATGAAAAGATTTCGTAAAAGAGTAACTGAAACAGCGGGTATTTATAATACTGTTGGTTTTAATGATGACACAAGAGCTTTTTTATCTATTCCCGCAAGGCACGATTTATGTAGAAGAATTGATTCTAATTTTCTGGCTGGGCAAGTAGTCCGCCATATAATGGATATGGATGAGGCAAAAAAAATAAGCATGGATTTGGCTTATAATCTTGTAAAAAAATCTTACAATCTCTAAAAATGAAGAAACTAAAAATATTTTTATTTTTTTCAGTTTTACTTTTTTTAAATGCCTGCTCCAAAAATAAAGCTGTTACCACTATAAAGCTAGCCCACAGTTTGGATGTAACACATCCAGTCCATAAAGCTATGGTATTTATGTCGGACCGTGTCAATGAAAAATCTAAAGGTGAAATGATTGTTGATATATATCCTGGAGGTCAGCTGGGGAATGAAAGAGAGCTCATTGAATTGCTTCAAATTGGTAGTTTAGCAATGACAAAAGTTTCTACGGCGCCTCTAGAGGGCTTCATTCCTGAGATGAAAGTTTTTGGGATGCCATACATATTTTACGATGATGAGCATAGGTGGGGCGTTCTTGACGGAACAATTGGAAAAAAATTATTATTATCAGGCGAATCTTTTTTTTTAAGGGGAATGTGTTATTATGATGCTGGCTCTAGAAGTTTTTATACAAAAGATAGACCGATAAATAAACCCTCTGATTTAGAAGGTTTAAAAATTAGGGTTCAGAAGAGTCAAACATCTATTAATATGGTTAGGAGCTTGGGTGGTTCTGCTACGCCAATACCTTGGGGAGAACTTTACACTTCTCTGCAACAAGGTGTAGTGGATGGAGCGGAAAATAATCCTCCTAGTTTTTATTTATCTAAACATTACGAAGTTTGTAAATACTATAGTATTGATGAACATACTTCAATTCCAGATGTTTTAATAATGAGTACTTTTGTTTGGCAAAGTTTAAGTCCTGTTGAGCAAATGTGGTTGCAATCATCAGTAAACGAATCTGTTATTTTTCAAAGAAAGTTGTGGAAAGAATCAACCAAAGAAGCCATAAAAAAAGTAGTCGAGTCTGGAGTCGAAATAATATATCCTGATAAAAATCTTTTTCAAAAATCAGTAAAAAAGATGTACAAATTTTATAAGGATGAATCTTTTTATCATTTAATAGATAAAATAAAAAAATTATAATTGTATTGAAATTTTAAGTATTATGATAAAATTTTTAAAAAATTTCTTAATTATGCTCATGGCATTTATGGTCGCTACTGTCACATGGCAAATTTTTACAAGATTTATTTTAAACGATCCAAGCTTATACACTGAGGAGATTGCCGGGTTTTTATTAATTTGGATAGGAATGCTTGGAGCGGCATATGCTCTTTCAAACAAATCTCACATTGGTATTGACATCCTTACAAAAAATTTAGTCGGATATAAAAAAAATCTATCTGAGGTACTAATTTACACATTTATAATAATTTTTTCGTTTTCAGTATTAATTATTGGAGGTGCGAGGTTAGTTTTTATTACTTTATCTCTTGCGCAAGTTTCTCCCGCTTTAAATATTAAAATGGGATATATTTATTTAGTTGTTCCTTTGACTGGCTTTATAATGATTATCTTTTCAGTTAACTTTATTTTGGCAGTATTTAAGAAAGATAATTTTTTGAGATAGATGTATGGCGATTTCTATTTTCATATTAATATTGGTTTTCTTTTCATTGCTGGTATTAAATGTCCCTATAGCATTAGCTATCGGAATTGCTACCAGCCTCAGTATGATAGTGACCATTCCTCTTCTTCCTGCACTAACGACAGTAGCTCAGCAGATGGCGACAGGAATTAATAGTTTTTCATTATTAGCAATTCCTTTTTTTATTTTTTCAGGATATATAATGGCTCAAGGTGGCATTGCTAATCGATTAATAAATTTTGCAAAAGTCATTGTTTCAGCTTTGCCGGGCGGGTTAGCATATGTTAATGTGATTGCGTGCATGTTTTTTGGTGCAATTTCAGGATCTGCAGCGGCTGCTACTTCAGCTGTTGGAGGTGTAATGATTCAATCTATGAACAAGGAAGGTTATAATAAGAATTTTAATACTGCTTTGACAGTAACTTCCTCTACAACAGGTTTACTGATACCACCAAGCAATATTTTAATAATATACTCCTTAGCAAGTGGTGGAGTATCAATCTCGGCCCTTTTCATTGCAGGTTATGTGCCTGGGATTTTAATTGGGTTGAGTTTGATATTTGTAGCTGGTATTATGTCAAATATAAAGGGTTACCCTCGTGGGAGAAGTTATAAAATGAAAGAAATCATTTCCAGATCATTTGATGCTATTCCTAGCCTTTTTTTGATATACATAGTAATTGGTGGAATAATAAAAGGAATTTTTACTGCAACGGAAGCTAGTGCAGTGGCAGTTTTATACTCACTTTTTTTAGGGTTTTTATACAAAGAAATAAAACTAGTGCAAATCCCAGACTTACTACTTAAAACAGTAGAAACTACATCAATTGTTATGTTATTAATCGGTACCTCCAAAGCAATGTCGTGGCTACTTTCTTATTTAAACGTCCCTCAAGGTATAAGCAGTTATTTAATTAGCCTTACTGATAACATTTTTCTATTGCTATTAGTAATTAATCTTCTCCTACTTATTGTAGGAACTTTTATGGATATGACACCAGCAGTGCTTATTTTTACGCCTATTCTGCTGCCCGTTGTTATGGAACTTGGTATAGACCCATTACATTTTGGTATTATAATGATTTTAAATTTGTGTATTGGTCTATGTACTCCACCAGTTGGAAGTGTTTTATTTTTAGGTTGTGGAATTGGTAAAACATCAATTGATAAATTAATAGGCCCATTAATGCCTTTTTATATAGCAATGATTTTTGTTTTACTACTTATAACCTATTTCCCTGAACTTAGTTTATGGTTGCCAAGATATTTAGGATATTGAGGAAAGAGCAAATTACATAATATATAAAACAAGTATAAAAGGATATTGTAAAATGAAAAATATTTTAGGCAAATACTCATTGGGTGTTGGTGATAGGTTCGCATCACAAGCGAAAGCACAATTAAAGGCAATTATTATGGCTAAAGATTTAGGTTGTAACATAACACCAGTTTGGAATAAATCTTTTAGAGAGCATGAAATTATTGGAAGTGAGTCCATAGAAACAAGAAATGCTGCTGATGAAGCTGTTGCAGAGCTAGACTGGAGGCAATCATATTTTTTAGATGCTGATCATATAAACATGAGCAATGTTGATTTTTTTATTGAGACATGTGATTTTTTTACGATTGATGTTGCTGATTTTATTGGCAAACCTATTGAGAAAAACCATAGAGAAGATTTTTATGAGAAGAACGCGAAGTACATAGGTGAATTGCAACTTCCAGGCCTAGGTTCCATTAATGTCGCTCCTGATTTGATTAAATCTGTAAGTAAAAAATATTTATATGCTGTTTATGAAGCTAAAAAAATATATAGTTATATAAAGTTAAAAAAAGGTGCTAAACCATTTGTTGTTGAAATGTCGATGGATGAAACGGATAGCCCCCAAAAGCCAGATGAATTATTTTTTATCTTATCTGCAATTTCAGATTTGAAAATCCCTATAGACACTATTGCCCCAAAATTTAGTGGTAGATTTAATAAAGGAGTCGAATACATAGGTAATTTATCTATTTTTAAAAATGAATTTGAACTGGATGTTGCCGTTATTGACCTAGCAATAGAAGAGTTTGATTTAAACTCAGATCTTAAACTAAGTGTACATTCAGGTAGCGACAAATTTTCAATCTACCCAATAATGCACAGAACTTTAAAAAAGTATGATGCGGGAATACATTTGAAAACGGCTGGGACTACTTGGCTTGAGGAACTAATAGGATTGTCAGAGTCTGGTGTAGAAGGGTTAGAAATAGCTAAAACAATTTATTACGAATCTTTTAAAAATTATGATGACTTGTGCGCGCCATATTCAACTGTTATTGATATTGACAAAGATGATTTGCCATCCCCAGAGGCTATAAAACATTGGAATGGAGAAAAATTCTCGCAAACTTTAAGGCATAATCAAAGCAATCCAAATTATAATGTGAATTTTCGTCAATTATTACATGTTGGATACAAAGTGGCATCTAAAATGGGGAAATCTTACTTAGATGCTTTAAAAAGTAACGAAGATGTTATTTCCAAAAATGTGACTGAAAATATATTTCATCGTCACATTGAGCCATTATTTTTAAATAAACATTAAATCTATTTAAGGAAGAATGAATGTTAATTGATAAGTTATTTGATTTAAAAAATAAAATAGTTGTAATAAGTGGAGGGAATGGTTTCATTGGGAGTGAAATATCGTGCTCATTGGCTGAAGTCGGTTGTAAACTTGCGATATTATATAATAGTACTAAACCAAAGGCTACGTTAATAGAAAGGCTTGAGAAATCAAATTCTGAATTCCAATTTTATAAATGTAATGTAACAAATCCTAATGAGATTAAAGATTGTAAAAATTTAATTATCAATAAATTTGGAGGTGTAGACGTCTTAATTAATTGTGCTGGAGGAAATCATCCTGACTCTACAACCTCAAACGAAAAAAGTTTTTTTGACATACCGTCAAAGGCATTTAATTGGGTATTAGAATTAAATATGATGGGAACCATATTACCTTGCCAAATATTTGGAGAAATATTTGCCCAAAACAAAAGCGGTAGTATATTAAATATAAGCTCTATGGCGGCTATTAGGCCTTTGACAAAAATCCCAGCATATTCGTCTTCGAAAGCTGCAATTAATAATTTTACAAAATGGTTATCAGTTCATATGGCAAAGGAATATTCTGAAAATATAAGAGTAAACGCAATAGCTCCTGGATTTTTTTTAGGTAAACAAAATCGTTTTTTACTAATTGATGAAAATTCAGGAGAATACACGGAAAGAGGAAAATCTATAATTGATAGTACTCCTTTAAATAAATTTGGTGAACCTAAAGAACTAATAAGCACAGTAATTTGGCTTTTATCAAATTCATCTAATTTTGTAACTGGCGTTGTTGTTCCTGTAGATGGAGGTTTTAATGCATTTGGAGGTGTCTAAAATTATTTTTGAGAGGGCTGAATGAAAGAAACATTAAGATGGTTTGGGCCTAATGATAATGTTACTCTAGAAAACATATCACAATCAGGTGCTAGTGGAGTCGTATCTGCTCTTGATCACATAAAAACAGGAGACGTTTGGGAATTAGATCAAATCCTTGAGAGAAAAGTACTAATAGAATCATATGGGTTGGAATGGACTGTGGTTGAAAGTGTACCGATTCATAACGATATCAAAACAAGATCTGGGGATTTTGTTAGGTATATTGATAATTATAAAAAATCCATTCAAAATATTGGGAAAGCTGATATAAAAATCATTTGTTATAATTTTATGGCTGTTGTCGATTGGACTCGAACAGACTTGAGGTATGAGCTTCCAAATAAATCACTGGCATTACGTTTTGATATTACTGATTTTGCAGTGTATGATATTTTCATTCTAAAACGTAAAAATGCTAAAAATGATTATAAAGAATCTATATATAATAAAGCACAAATAAGGTTTAAGCAGTTTACCAAAAAAGATATTACAACATTAGAAAAAAACATAATAGCCGGGTTGCCAGGCGGTGAGGGTTCCTATTCAAGAAATCAGATTTTAAGTGAAATTGAGAAATTTAAAATAATTGGAACTGAAGGGTACCGTAATAATTTATTTAAATTTTTAAAAGAAATTATTCCAGTCGCGGAAAGCGCAAAAGTAAAAATGTCTATTCATCCTGATGATCCACCATTTTCTCTTTTTGGACTTCCAAGGGTTGTTTCTAGTTCTAAAGACATTCAAAAGTTATTAAATAGCTACCCTAGTGATTATAATGGCTTAACTATGTGTGTTGGTTCTTATGGTGCAGGTTTTCATAATGATACTTCACGTCTAGTTGAAAAGTTTAAGTCGAATATCCACTTTGCTCATTTAAGAAATATTAAGAAAGAGCCTGATGGTTCATTCTATGAATCTGATCATTTGGATGGTGATAACGATATGTATAGAATAGCACAACATTTAATTTCTGAAGAAAAAAGTCGTAAAGAGTGTGGAGATTACAGTGCAATTGCTATTAGACCAGATCATGGGCATTTAATTGGGCGAGAAGTATATGAAAAAAATGTTAATCCAGGGTATTCTTTTGTTGGTAGACTGAGGGGATTAAGCGAACTACGGGGAATGATTTTTGCTATGCTCAAAGCTGAAAAATAAAATTCTAAAATTTTAATTAATTAACGTTGCAGAATTAAAATTATTTGCTACTAGCCAATCAATTGCTTTTCTTTCATTTTTTAGATTAATTAAAAAAGTAACTTGGTTACCATACTTTATATTCATAGAGCTATCAATTGGTTCTAATGTTTTTTTCTTTTTCAATATCATTGGTAACAGAAATCCTTTAATACTCTCGTCTGAGAGGTCAAATTTTTCATCATTTTTATAAATGAATGATTCATGGCGTGTAAAATTTTGTTTTACAAGCGAACACCAAAAATCCATATCTGCTGAATGACCAAAAGGGATTTTACCTCCTGCATCAACAATCATTTTTGGAGTGATGCCCTCGTGTGAGTCTTTTATACCAACTAGTATAGACATTTCTTTACTTAAATGTTTTGCTCTTTGGGAAAATATATAATTCACTTCTTCATTGCCACTTAGAGCGATAATGCCTTTCCTAGTGTCTGGCTCAGCTCTTTGAAGGGTTCTGTCATCTAATGCGTTCCCAAAAAAGACTTTTATACCTTCATTTTCTGCTTTAAGGCATGCATTTGGATCTTCATCAATACATATTATATCATTCCCTGC
>CEUJ01019442.1_pt1 | contig 15215 bp, 11 predicted proteins | sample 361531 | NCBI WGS metagenome assembly CEUJ01 (sample SAMEA2622842, study PRJEB7988) | marine metagenome | biome: marine biome (ENVO:00000447); feature: marine epipelagic mixed layer (ENVO:xxxxxxxxx); material: "saline water (ENVO:00002010), including plankton (ENVO:xxxxxxxx)" | depth 140 m | reverse complement strand
AGTTACGGTCCCTTCCTTGTTTTGCGGACCCGCCAGCGGAGTCTCCCTCAACAAGAAAAATTTCACATTTCGATGGGTCTTTTTCGGTGCAATCGGCCAGTTTTCCTGGCAATGTAGTGCTTTCTAAGCTTGATTTTCGTCGCGCTAAATCTTGTGCTTTTCGAGCGGCTTCTCGAACCCGTTGTGCTTGCAATGCCTTTGTAATAATAAGTTTGGCTACTTTTGGGTTTGTTTCGATATAGTCGGTTAATCCTTCATCCAATAATGAATCAACAACCCCTTTGATTTCAGAATTACCAAGCTTGGTTTTGGTTTGTCCTTCAAATTGAGGATTTTGTAATTTTACACTAATAACAGCGGTGAGGCCTTCTCGAAGGTCTTGACCCGTCAGTGCGCTTGACTTGTCTTTTTTAATGAGGTCGTATTTTTTTGCAAATGAATTGATGACTCGAGTTAGCGCCGTTCGAAACCCAGATAAATGAGTTCCGCCTTCTCTGGTTCGAATGTTATTTGCGAATGATGCAATTTGTTCGTCATAATGGTCTGATACATATTGAACCGCCACTTCTACTTCATAGAGTTCTCGGGATTTTTTTAAGTAGATGGGGGGCGTAAATAACGCTTCTTTATTTTGATTTAAATCTTCGACATACGATGCTATACCACCTTCAAAACCATAGGTTTGCTTGGCCTCATCTTCAGTTTCAAAATCTCTGAAGTTGTAGAAATTAATGGTTAATCCCCGATTTAAGTAGGCCAATTCTTTTAATCGGTGTGCGATGGTATCCACGCCAAATTCAACAGTGTCAAAAATTTTAGCGTCTGGTTTAAATTTAATGGTTGTGCCAGTGGCGGCGTCTGGCGCATCGCTAAATGTTCCAATGGTTTCTTTTGGAATTCCTCTAAAATATTTTTGTGTGTAGTTTTTGCCATCTCGGTTTACGGACACTTCTAACCATTCAGCCAATGCATTTACTACAGATACCCCAACGCCATGAAGTCCACCGGATACTTTGTACCCTTCACCTTCGAATTTACCACCGGCATGCAACGTTGTTAAAACAACTTCAACGGCGGGCATGTTTTTTTCTTTGTGAGTGTCAATTGGAATTCCTCGACCGTTGTCTTTAACCGTAATGATATTATCTTTGTCAACAATAATATCGATGTCCGTGCAATATCCGGCCATGGCTTCATCCACACTATTATCAACCACTTCATAAATTAAATGGTTAAGACCATTAATTCCTGTGGTCCCAATGTACATGCCAGGACGCTTTCGAACGGCTTCTAGCCCTTCCAATACTTTTATATGATCTGCACCATAATTTTGACTCATATTATCACTCGCTTATATTTATAAATTAGAAATTCATGCAACATAATCTCTAAAAGACAATTTTGCAATTTTCTTTTGATTAGTATAGCATGACTTAGCCTCAATTGAAATTGTTTATTTCAATTTATTGCGCTTTATTTTTCTCCTGTTTTAAAAATTTTAAAAAACAGCTGTTACACCATTCGTTTTTTGATGAACGTTAAATTAAGGGTTTTTTATTAGTGAATATATTGAATCTCTTCACTTGCATTCATAATAAATGGATGGGCGATGTTGTTTACCCATGTCTTTAAGGTAGATAAAGGTATGGGTAAACATGTATGGTCAATGATTGCGTGCGATTATTCGCACGTTGGTTCAGATGCTACTTTTTCTCCGTTTTTTATCCAATCGCCTGGAAAGTACTCGACTGCATTTGAGTCTGTATATTTAACTTTTAGTTGAAATGCAACGAGTTCACTGGATCTGCAATATTTAATAGTTGCAACTTCTGTTCCAGCTGCATTTTTAAGTGTGCCCGTGATTGCATGGGATTTGAATTCAGCATTGGTACTTCCATCAAATGCCGGAATATCACTGCCCTCCATATGGCCAGTGAGTTTATCAGTGCTTTCGGGTATGCTCATTTCTATATTTTCAAGATTGAATCGCCCTTTTGTTCCAACGAGAGGGTTTAATACAGACAATTTTGCTTTTACGGTATAGATAATCTCATTATTTGAGTTGAGTTCATTGTATTCAAATGCATTTGAAACGAATTCATATTTCCCATTATCATACGTTGCCGACGGATCAATGGTTACATCCATTTCTTTGATGTCAACAACGTTGTTGATTTTGTACCTAAAGTATTGATTACTGTCACCGTTACTTGTTTGGATGAATCCTTGGACAGTATTGTCTACTTGACTGCAAAGTGCGCTTTCAACTCCGTCTGAAACGGTTGATCCATCGCTTAATGTTAATGTGATTCCTGATTTTTGCACATTGGTTTCCTTGTAGCTCAAGTCACCATAAGTAAATGTGTATCCAGAATCAGTATCACAATTCATGCCAGCGTGACTGGCCACTGATATTATTGGCAGGCTGATCATTGCCAATATGGCAATTCTAACGCCCATTAGTTTTTACTTCCTTTTTGAATTTCTTTAACCGAAGTTAAGATTTTAAATTCAGATGTGCTTAACTCTGGGGATGTGTCTTGGTTTGTGCAACTAACAAATAACCCCATCAATATAATAATTAGTACTATTTGATTATGAAAAAATGTTGAGGTGTCTTCACATGCCGTGTTTTTGTGGGACATTCATGATTATTTATGGTTCATGGTACGATGGGGCTATGATTGTTTTGCAATGCAATGACGCATATTTTAATTGGCTGAAATTATTATTGGAGTCATTAACTGCACAGGGAATAGGCATTCCATTGTTTGTGTCCATATATAATGGAACCAATGATATGGCGGCTCAGTGCCAATTGTTGTATCCGAATTGCACGGTTGAATTGGATATGATTAATACCTATGGGTTGCCAATGGATCAATTTTCTCTTCGTGATTGCATGACCAATCGTAAGGTGTTTGTTTTGTCAGATGTGGTCGATCGATTGGACCCAGATTGGGTACTTTTATTGGATGTGGATACGATATGTCGACAACCCTTCACACATTGGATTGATCAGTTGTTGATAGATGGCATTGATGTTGCTGTGGTTAAGAATTTGCATGATGATCCAGTTCGGAAATACAGTTCAAGTACGGTATTTATTTCAAGGAAAGCGTACCCATTTGTATATCAATGGGAGTGGTTTGTATCTCAATGGGAGGTGGTTGGTGAGCGTGCGTTTGAATTTGGCTGGGATCAACTATCGTTAAATTTTACAATTCATGCATTTTTTGATGTTAAGTACTCATTTCTAAAACGTCGTTATTTTGTGGATGATGGGTTTCATGCAGATGCCTATTTTTGGACGTGGGGAACGCCGGTTCAATCCATGAAATCGACGGTGTATGAGTTTTTTAATGAGCATAAGTTGGGAAACTCATTAACATTAGCTGCGGCTGAGAATTATATGAACCAATTTTTTAATTTGAAAGAGTATCGAGCTGCATTTCCGTTTGCTCATCAGATTGTCATGCAGGATCCAAGCAACTGTCATGCGATGTTTGTGTTGGGGACGGTGTATATGATGGCGTTAAATAATTATTCAATGGCCAAGCAAATATTTTTAGCTCTTCAAGATGCCTCGTATCGAGTGGATGATTGCCAAGATTACTTGGATGCTATGAAATAATTTTTACAAATTTTCGCTTTCCGACTTTGATAATGGTATTGTTTTCTGGAAGAAATTCATGGCTTGGGTTGGATATTCTTTCCTCGTTAATGGACACCGCTCCTTGTTCTAAAAGTCGACGGGCTTCTTTTTTTGAGGGGGCCAATTGTTGATCACAAATAAAATTAATTAAGTTTAGTGGGTGGTTATCTGTAATTTGAATTTCTGGAATGTCATTGGGAATGGCTTTTTTTGAAAATACATTGATAAAGTTTTCTCTTGCTTTTTGAGCGTCATTAGGGGAGTGAAATTTTTCAACAATCGTGGTCGCCAAATCAAGTTTAATGTTTCTAGGATTTTCACCATCTTGCAATTTTTTTTCGATGGTTTTCAATTCATTTTCAATGGGGTTGGTTAATAATGTGATGTATCGAATAATAAGTTCATCTGGAATGGACATGCATTTGCCAAACATGTCATTCGGTGTATCCAGTATGGCAATGTGATTGTTGAGTGATTTGCTCATTTTTTGAACCCCATCCAACCCTTCTAAAATGGGCAGTGTTAGAACGGTTTGTGGTGGTTGTCCGGATTCCTTTTGCAAATGTCTTCCCACCAAAAGATTAAACTTTTGATCGGTTCCGCCAATTTCAATGTCATTTTTTAAATGCACAGAATCATAGCCTTGCAATAACGGGTATAAAAATTCATGAATGCTAATGGGAATGTTGCCTTTAAATCGTTTTGAAAAGTCATCTCGTTCAAGCATTCTTGCAACCGTGTATTTGGCGCACAATGATACCATTTCTGATGGACTGAGTTGATTCAGCCATGTTGAATTGTATACAACCGTTGTCTTTGTTTCATCCAATACCTTAAATACTTGGTTTAGGTAGGTGTCAGCGTTTGTTTTTACATCGGCTTCAGAGAGTGGTTTTCGTGTGGCTGATTTTCCCGTGGGATCCCCAATGCGAGCCGTGAAATCTCCAATCAAAAAAATGATCTCATGTCCCATTTTTTGAAATTGGGCCAGTTGATTTAAAATGACATAATGCCCAAGGTGTAGATCAGGGGCTGATGGATCTGCACCCCATTTAATGGTTTTTTTGGGGCCATTAAATAATGAGTCAATATTGTCTGAATCGGTAATAATATCTTCATATAAATCATGATTAATTGCTGACATGATTTTATTATATGGTGTCTTTTCATTTGCGTCGAATATCAAGTGGAATAATTGATCATTTTGATTTAAACTATTACCTAACTGTATAAGAGGAGTTTCACGTGATTTTTAGATCCAAACGAGCCATTGGTAAACTATCTCGATCATCTTCGTCTGCAAGATTTGGTCGGTCCTCAAATCGGTTCGATTTTTTTAAACGAATTGGTTTGAAGTTATTTAAATTTTCAGCAATTATGGGCGGAATTGGTGTATTAATTGTGGTATTGGTGTCCATGTTTTATTCAAGAAAACTCCCAGATATTGAGTCCATTAGCACCTATATCCCTGCGGAAACCACTAAAATATATTCTGCCGATGGGATTATTTTGGCGGAACTTCATCAAGAAGAAAATCGAATACGAATCCCAATTGATAATATTTCAAAAACGTTGCAAAAAACAGTTATTGCAATGGAAGATACTGATTTTTACAAACACAATGGAATTAATATCAAAGGAATTTTACGGGCATTGTACCGAGATATTATTGCCATGGCGTTTGTTGAGGGTGGCTCAACATTAACTCAGCAGTTGGCTAGAAATTTGTTTCTTGAAAAGCATAAAAAAATTGAGCGTAAGATCAAAGAAGTGTTAATGGCGATTGAAATTGAAAGAAAGTATACCAAGACGGAAATTTTGGAACTTTATTTGAATCAAGTGTATTGGGGGCATAATGCGTATGGAATTGAGTCAGCGTCTCAGATGTACTATGGCAAAAAATCCAGTGATTTAACGTTGGCTGAAGCGGCCGGTTTGGTTGGTATGTTAAAAGGTCCGGAGTTATTTAGTCCATTTCGTTATTTTAATCGGTTTAAAAAGCGCCAACGGGTTGTTTTAAAGCGGATGCAACAGTTAAAGCTGATTACGGCCGAGCAGGTGGAAGATGCTTACAATGAAAATATAGCATTGGCGAGTCGTAAGCGTCATCGGTATAAGGCCGGATTTTTTACCAGTTATGTGGTTGATCAACTGGTGGATATGTATGGTGAAGAGGCCTTGTATACCTCAGGAATGAAGGTGTATACAACGCTTAATTATGAGTTGCAGAAACATGCGGAAACGGTGGTTAAGAAATTTAGAGACTATGGAAATCAAGTTTTTGTGTTAAAGGGTGAGCGCTACCCTAGTTTAAATTATAAAGAAGCCTCTCTTTTAGCGGTTGATCCACGCAATGGGTATGTGATTGCCATGCAAGGTGGGGTTGATTTTTCTGAGTCTCAATTTAATCGAACTGTTCAGGCTCAGCGACAACCTGGGTCTGCATTTAAGCCGTTTGTTTATTTGGCGGCATTTGATAAAGGGTTTTCACCAGGGACCATTGTTTCGGATACGCCAGTAACATTCAATACCATTGAGGGGCCATATTCGCCAAAAAACTATACGTTAAAGTATTCAGGGAACTTACCCATTCGACGGGCATTTGAAAAATCAGTCAATGTTATTGCGGTTAAACTTAATGATTTGGTTAATCCAAAAACAGTCGTATCATTTGCTAAAAAATCGGGCATAACTTCACCAATGAATCCCGTTTTATCTTTGCCCTTGGGGGCGAATGAAGTGAGCATGATGGAACTCATGCAGTCGTACATGGTATTTGCAAATTATGGTAAAAAGGTTCACCCGGTTTCGATTCTTCGTATTGAAGATCGAAATGGGGTGCCACTGTTTAAGCATCGATTTAAAGATGAACAAGTATTGGATGAAAATCTTGTTGCCACTTTGGTTGATACCATGCGGGGGATTGTGGATTATGGAACCGGTCGTGGAGCTAAATTGCCCCGTCCCATTGCGGGAAAGACGGGAACCACCTCGGATTATAAAGATGCTTGGTTTTTTGGATTTGTTCCGCAACTCGTGTGTGCAACATGGGTTGGAAATGATGATAATGATCCAATGAATAAAGTAACCGGTGGTTGGGTTCCAGCTCAAATGTGGAAAGAATTTATGAAAAAGGCTTTGGCGGGTGTGTCTGCTCAAGATTTTAAATACCCGAATGGAATGGTGAAGCGGCGGGTTAATTGGGATACAAAGCTATTGGCATCCGCAGATACCCCAGAAGATGCCAAGGTTACCATAGAAAAGTATTGGATTGGTACTGAACCAACAGAATTTGATACTATTGAATTAATTGAAAAGGTAAAGTTTCAAGCCAAGCAAAAGGAAGAAGAAGAAAGCTTGGTGAGTGACTTTTTTAATATGTGATAAGGGAGTTACCAATGTCGTTAGAAAATGAAATCAATCAAACTAAACAGGTCATTATTATTGGATCGGGTCCAGCTGGGCATACGGCGGCCATTTATGCCGCGCGTGCTCGATTAAATCCGATTATGTTTGAGGGGGAGTATGCCGCAGGAGTTGCCGCAGGTGGGCAGTTAACCACAACCACGGATGTTGAGAATTTTCCCGGGTTTCCAAAAGGCATTATGGGGCCAGAGTTGATGTTTGCAATGCGGGAACAATCGATTCATTGTGGGGCAACGATTTATACTAAAACGGTGGATGCTGTTGATTTTTCACAGCGGCCATTTAAAGTGTCGGGTGGATTTGGTGATATTTTTGCTCATGTGGTGATTATTGCCACGGGTGCAACGGCCAAGAGACTTCATTTGAAGGGCGAAGATGTCTATTGGCAAAAAGGTATTTCTGCGTGTGCTGTTTGTGATGGTGCATTGCCAATATTTAGGGACAAGCCATTGGTGGTGATAGGTGGTGGTGATTCTGCAGTCGAAGAAGCTAGTTTTTTAACTAAGTTTGCATCAAAGGTGACCTTGCTTGTTCGAAAAGATCATTTAAGAGCCTCCAAAGTGATGCAGGAGCGAGCATTTAATAACGATAAGATTGATATTAAATGGAATACGGAGGCTGAAGAAGTGATTGGGGATCAATTGATGACGCAAATAAAAATAAAAAATAATCTAACGTTGGAATCATCGGTGATTGACGCCAATGGGTTGTTTTATGCGATTGGGCATGAGCCCAATACCGGTTTTTTAAACGGTCAATTAACCACGGATGATTCCGGTTATGTTATTACCAAGGGAACATCCATGCATACCAGTGTTGAGGGGGTATTTGCTTCTGGGGATGTGCAAGATCATGTGTATCGCCAGGCCATTACTTCTGCTGGATCTGGTTGTATGGCCGCGCTGGATGCAGAGCGTTACTTAACTGAAAAAGGACTTATTTGACCTGTCGATTTGTCATTTGTTGTGCGGTTTTCATTGCAGTAATGCCATTTTTAGGCTTTGCTGATCCCGGAGCGAGTTATCCGATTAAGCACGCAAGGCGACCTTACATGGAATGGTCTCAACACAAAGAAACCATGCAGCGTGATTATCGATTGATTCAGGAGGGGATGCGTGGGCATATGCTTAATTTTAAGGCTCATTTATTGGCGGTTTTGCATTTAAATACGCCTGGGTTTAAACGGTTTAAATTTGTTAATTATTTGCATAATGATGAGGATATTATTCCCATTCAATATATTGATTGGTCTCGAGAACGCCCAATATTAACACATCGGGGGTTGGATTTTTATGTGAGTGGAAAACTTAATCTGTTTTGCTTGGAGCCTCAGTATGGGGTTGAGTTGTATACGTTTGACGGTCGATTTTATCGGGATCCGGATGGTTTATTGCGATCCATGGTTCATCATTTGCCAGTTATGGGTGAGAATGGGCGTATTTATGTTACAACAGATGACCCGGAAGTCGATTTATATGGTCGCATATTTGAAGATGATGTTGAGGTTGGAAAGTTGAAAATCATGTCATTTAAATCACCCACGGGGTTGTGGACCATTGAGGGCAGTGTTTTTTATCAACGTGAGCCAGAAAAAGTTGAAATTATAACAACGGATTATCAAGTGATTCAAGGGTATCACGAAGGGGAAAACGAGCCGCCAGGAATGAAGACATCGGCCACCATTGTTCCATTTGGGGAAGGCATTGCGAAATCAGCCAAAACGTATATTGATACGTATGAATTATTGTTTCAAGCGGTTAACGATAATTAGGTATTATCTTTTTGAAATTCCCAATAGATTAAAAGATCCGTTTCTTTATTTTCATCAATAAAGTATTCGTTTTCTTTGTTGTCGTCTGTTTTTTTTCGTTTTTTGTCGATGGGTTTTTTGACACTTTGATTGGCTGTTGTATGGCTGGATGCTGAAATGAGGGGAATGTAGCTCATGTTTTCGGCGGTTGAGTTTTTGGCTGCCACGAGTTGGATGTTATTGGTCATTTGATCTTTTAATGCATTTCTGAATGCATTTCGAATATCATCTAATTTTTCTCTGGTCACGGGTTTGGTATCGTATAGGGGTTGATTTAAAACTTCAAGTTTTTCTTGTTGTTTAACTTTTCCATGTTGAATGGTTTCGTCGTGAATTCTCTTTTTTTCATCAACAATGCCCAAAGCTTTCTTTTCATACATGTTTCCTTTCATGGCAACATCAATGTATTGCTTGTATGATAAGGCTCCCTGCTCACTTGATCCCAATATAATGGTTGATATGCTTGATCCCATGACTTTATATTATGGGGCTTGTGTTTTTTTAATATAAATCAAATATTAAAGTTTTATTAAACCCATTGAAAATTGTTAATGGTTTTTAATTTCTCATCATCTTTTGTATTTTGAATATAAACCCTTCAGAATCAGAAGGTAGGCAGGGACAACTTTCTGGTTTAAAATAAAACTTATTACTTTTTGGAGGCTCATTATGTCATCGACCACTCACCAAGAATCATTCCGTACCGAATCGGATACCATGGGGGAAATTCAAGTTCCTTCATCGGCGTATTATGGGGCTCAATCGGCCCGTTCCTTAAAGAACTTTGATATTGGTTTGGAAACATTTCCACGAGAATTGATACAGGCATTTGGTACGTTAAAAAAGGCGGCGGCCATTGTAAATGCACGGGCGGGTAAGCTGGATGAAAGAAAGAAAGATTTGATTTGCCAGGCGGCTGACGAAGTCATTTCTGGTCAATTGGATGCTCATTTTCCATTGAGTGTTTGGCAAACCGGTAGTGGCACGCAAAGTAACATGAATGTGAATGAAGTAATTTCGAATCGTGCAATCGAGATTGCGGGTGGTGTGATTGGTTCCAAAGATCCCATTCATCCAAACGATGATGTGAATAAGTCTCAGTCATCCAATGATACATTTCCAACAGCCATGCATATTGCTGCGGCCATTGAAATTAAAGATCGATTACTTCCTTCAATTGCTTTATTGAGGGATACATTTAAGAAAAAGCAACAAGCGTTTAACGATGTTGTAAAAATTGGTCGAACCCATTTGATGGATGCCACACCCTTAACCCTTGGTCAGGAATTTAGTGGGTATGTTGTGCAATTAAGTAATGCCATAGAGCGAATTGAACAATCCTTAAGTGGTTTATATGAACTTGCATTGGGTGGAACTGCCGTTGGTACTGGTTTAAATACGCCAGACAATTATGATCAGGATGTGGCCCAGGAAATTGCGTCATTAACGGGACACCCTTTTGTTACCGCCCCCAATAAATTTGAAGCATTGTCTGCGCATGATGCCATTGTTTCAGCCAGTGGTGCATTAAAAACATTGGCTGCGGCTTGTTTTAAGATAGCCAATGATGTGCGATGGTCTGCTTCTGGACCTCGCTGTGGCATTGGTGAACTTATCATTCCAGCCAATGAGCCGGGGTCGAGCATTATGCCTGGAAAAGTTAATCCAACGCAATCGGAAGCGTTAACCATGATTGCTGTTCAAGTGATGGGAAACGATGCGGCGATTGGCTTTGCAGGGGCGTCGGGTAATTTTCAGTTAAATGTCTACAATCCTGTATTGATTTACAATTTGTTGCAATCCATTCGATTGCTTTCGGATGGTATGCGTAGTTTCAATGATCAATGTGCCATTGGTATTGAACCCAATCCAGCCGCGATTGAAAAGAATTTGCAAAACTCACTCATGTTGGTTACGGCATTGAATACGCATATTGGTTACGATAATGCGGCTAAAATTGCTAAAAAAGCACATTCTGATGGATCGACGTTAAAAGAAGCGGCCCTTGCTTTGGAATTATTAACAGATGCTCAGTTTGATGAATGGGTGAATCCTCAATTAATGATTTAAACTTTATGCATTGCGGGTTACGTGTGCCATGTGCTAAATTCATGAACCTTTTGTCGGCTGGGGATAAAGGCATTCACGGCTGCAGATTCATCCGGAACGCCAACGGCCATCCCACAAACGATCATTCGATTTTTTAAATTTAATGTTTCCCGAATGGTGTCGCTGTAGGAACAAATGCTAAATTGAGGGCATGACCCCAATCCATGAGCCACCAGTCCAAGCATGACATTTTGCATGAATAGTCCCATATCCAAAAAGTTTCCCCGTTGAGACCCCATGGGTAAGTGGAAAATCATGGCAACCGGTGCGCCAAAGAAGGTGTAGTTTTCTCTAAAATGTGCCACTCGTGCGGTGTTGTCGTTTCGATCAATGCCTTTGAGTTTGTACAGTGCATAGCCACAGGCCCGTGCGCGTTCTTTAAATTCATTCGGCAATGGGTCCAGGGAATAGTGATAGTCTGGTTGTTCAAATTCATTTTGATCGAATTTTTTGCACATACGATCAATCAGTTTATTTTTTGTTTTATTGGTGCAAATGGCCACTTGCCACGGTTGTGTGTTTTTGGAAGATGCGGCATGGCCGGCGGCTTCAAGGATGGTTTCTAATGTTTGGTTTTTGATGGGTGTATTTAGAAATGCACGTTTGCAATGGCGTTGGGTGATAATATCACTCATTTTTAGCAACAGATTGATGAAGTTCTGACAAAACCTCCAACGCTTCATTGAGTAAATAGTCATTATCAAATGTTTTAACCCATTTATCAAAATCTTCTTTGTCATCCGTTAATGAGTCAATGGTTGGTTCAATTGAGGCATAGGTATTGAAAATTTTGTTAACGGTTAATTTTTCCAAGGATTCATTTTTTTGTTTGATTTCTTGCATATTGTCCCACATATCATGAATTCGGATGGATTTATTGGAGTGATCCCGTTGACGTTTCATGAAGGCATTGTAATCGCTAATGGTGGCTACGGCGGGATTATTTTTTAATCGTTCATAGGAATTTTTAATGACCATGCTTTTATTTTTGGGTTCATTCCATTTTTGGTAGTCGGCAGGGGTGGTTGATGTGCCTTTAAAGGCAAATTTTAATTCTTTTTCCCCTACATCCATGTAATCGTAAGGGCTGGGGTAGATGATATCAGGAACGACCCCTTGAAACTGTGTGGATGAGCCATTGATTCGAAAATATTCTTGGATGGTTATTTTAATAAACCCCAAAGGGTTGTTTTTTCGAAAAATGATATTGTCCAAATTCACCACTTTTTGTACGGTTCCTTTACCAAAGGTATGGCCATTTCCAAGAATAATCGCACGATTGTAATCTTGGAGAGCGGCAGAAACAATTTCAGAGGCGGATGCCGAAAAGGAATTGACCAATACCACCAACGGTTTGTTGTAAATGGTGGTATTATCATTGTCACGATAGGTGTTTTTTTTGTTGTAGCTATCGGATACTTGAACCACCGGGCCACTGGGGATAAAAAATCCAGAAATATCCACCGCATCTTTTAGTGATCCGCCACCATTGTTTCGAAGATCAAGAATCATGCCATCTGAGCCCAATGCATTAAATTCAAGCAAGGCTTGTTTAATATCATCGGCTGCGTTTCTGCCATTATTATTTTCAAAATCTCGGTAAAACGATGGTAAATTGATGTAACCAAATTGTTGATTCTTTACTTTAAATAATCCAGATTTTGCATAGGCTGATTTAATGATCACGACATCGCGTTTGATTGGAATGGTTTGAATCATGCCGTCGGGTTTCTTAACGGTTAATTTTACCGTGCTTCCCTTTGGCCCACGAATCAGCTTTACCGCTTCTCTAACGGGTGTTTCAATAATGCTGATGCCATCGTCATTGCCTTGAGATACCTTTAATATGATGTCTTCGGCTTTGAGTTCGCCTTGTCGCCATGAGGCACTGCCAGGAATGATTCGTACGACTTTGATAACTCCGTCATCTTCCCTTAATATCGCACCAATTCCTTCGAGTTTTCCAGACATATTAATGTCAAAGTCTTCTTTTTCTTCGGGTGGCAAATAGGACGTATGTGGGCCAAAAGCCCTGGTTATGGAGTCGAGATAATCTGTAAAATAGTCTTTGTTTTTTTTCTCAATTAATCGTTTAAACCGCCGGTCCATGTCTTTTTTTGTTTTCAGCTTGGCTTCGATTTCTATGTCTTTTTCAATGACCAATTCATTTTTTGACGGGTATTTTTCTTTGTAAAGTGTGATGTAGTTTTGTGCTACTTGGTATTGGGTATTGGCTTTCCATTCTTTGGTGAGTTCCGCATTGTTTTTTGGGTATGTCTTTTTATCAATATCGGCTTCAATTTGGTTGGCCATATTGAGGTTAAGGTCATGTTTTAAAATCGTGTGATACACTGAGCGACTAAATTCAATTTGCTCTTTTAGACGGAGGAGGCATAAATTATAAAAATAGAATGTGTTATTTCGAATATCATTGTCTATTTTATATTCATAGGCCGTTAACTCAATGATTTGCTCTTCTGTAAAAAACGTTTTAGTGGGGTCAAGTTTATTTAAGAATAACTGGAATACGCGTTTTGAATAATTGTCGTCAATGGATTGATCCACATAATGGTATCGGTTTAATGTGCCGCTTAGTATTTCATTAATGCGTTGTTGCCAATGGGGTGATAATTCTTCAGCGATACAAAAAGACTGAAGGACAATAACAACGGCAAGAATGAACTTCACTAGGCTAAGCTACGTTTCAAATAAATTTCTTTTACTTTTTCGGCCACCGTGTATGGAACATCTTTATCAAGAACGGCAGGCAAAATTTGGTCGATGCTTAAGTTCGTGACGGATTCCGCAATTGCGTGGGCGGCCGCTAGTTTCATATCGTGGGTGAATTGTGTGGCTTTGGCGTCAATGGCGCCTCTGAAAATGCCAGGAAATGCCAATACATTGTTCACTTGATTTGGAAAATCACTTCGTCCTGTGCCCACAATAAATGCGCCGGCGGCTTTTGCATCTTCAGGCATGATTTCTGGAACGGGGTTGGCCATGGCAAAAATAATCGGGTCTTTTTTCATGCTTCGAATCATGTCTTGAGTGACGGCATTCGCCACACTTACACCAATAAATACATCGGCATCAATCATGGCATCCGCAAGATTGCCAGCGACATTGTTTCGATTTGTTTTTCGAGCCAATCGTAGTTTTGATGAATTTTCAGCCAGATCTGGACGTGATTCGTGCAGTGTTCCTTTGGAGTCACAAATAATAATTTCTTGAACGGAGGCCGTTTCTTGCCCAATGTAATTCATGCTCAATAGCATGTCAGTAATGGCGGATCCAGCGGCGCCAGCACCATTAATGACCACTTTTAATTCTCGCATGTCTTTTTTTGCGAGTTTTGCAGCGTTAATAAGGGCGGCTAAGGTAACAATCGCGGTGCCATGTTGGTCATCATGAAAGACTGGAATGCCAATGTCTTTTAATAATGTTTCAACTTCAAAACAGCGTGGGGCGGCAATGTCTTCCAAGTTAACCCCCGCAAACATGGGGGTGATGTTTTTTACAATATTTACAATTTCAGCGGTGTTTTGAGATTCAATGCAAATTGGAAAAGCATCGATTCCGGCATACTCTTTAAATAATAGCGCTTTTCCTTCCATGACTGGGATGGATGCGGTGGCCCCAATGTTGCCAAGGCCCAGTACGGCTGACCCATCGGTAACAATGGCGACGGTATTTTTTTTGATGGTTAATTCATATGCGAGTGAAGGATCCTTTGCAATGGCTTCACAGACTCCCGCCACGCCTGGGGTGTAGGCCAGGGATAAATCATGTTTTGATGTGATGTTAAATTTGGGGTTAATGTCTAATTTTCCCCCGTTACTTTTGTGAAATTCAATGGCTTCTTCGTAAATATTCATTATTTTCCTATCTTTCGTTATTTATCTTTTTACTTATTTTATCAGATTCATTTTGAATTAAACACCTGTTTTCTTTTGGGGGGGTTACGTTCAGTGGTGGTCCTGGTATACTTTTAACATGATTCGATGTATTTTATGGTTGATATGCATGGCTTCCACCGTTAGTTTTTCAGTGACGTTCAACGCGACGGTTGTTCGAGTGGTGGACGGGGATACCATTCATGTTCAATTGAGCAATAATGAGCGTAAAAAAATTCGTTTGTTTGGCATTGATGCACCAGAAATCCGACAGCGCGATGGTGCCAAATCCGGCCGTTATTTGGCGGTTCGAATTGGGGAC
>CEUJ01058237.1_pt1 | contig 15235 bp, 16 predicted proteins | sample 361531 | NCBI WGS metagenome assembly CEUJ01 (sample SAMEA2622842, study PRJEB7988) | marine metagenome | biome: marine biome (ENVO:00000447); feature: marine epipelagic mixed layer (ENVO:xxxxxxxxx); material: "saline water (ENVO:00002010), including plankton (ENVO:xxxxxxxx)" | depth 140 m | reverse complement strand
GCAGAAAAAGCAGGTTCAGCAAAACTTTGGAACATTTCTGTAAGAGATCCACCAAAAGCATCTGAGGCAACTTTTAATAAACTCTCTTCATCTCTGTTACCGTTTTCTATTTCTTGAAGTATTCTTACTCCAGGTCTTCTTAAATAATCATATGGATTCATATAACTAAAGTTAAAGAACTGGGTTGGGTTGCCATCTTTATCAGACGCAATAGGTATCAGTGTAGCTGTTCTATCCCATGGTGCTGCGAAAGATCTTCTGTAAGCATCAACTGAATCTTTGTTGACTCCAGTAAGTGTCATACCTAAAGCAAGAAGGGAACTTGGCAAAGCGGCAGTTGTGGTTGTAGCACCAACAACTCTTCGCATACCTATCTTTTGTATTTCTTTATTGTCGCTTAAAAGTTCTTTAATACCTCTTGAATAAGCATTACTAGTGTTCCTTATAATCTCAGCTGGAAACGCAACAAAGTTACCAAGAGGGAGTTTTCTAATTACTTGAGAGACAATTGGTACAACCCTTTGATAGTTCTGTACTGTGTTAGCTGTTATTTCTGCTGACTCACTTCTTATGAATTTTTCTAAACCTTCTTCACCATATTTATTTAATATGTCCTGTGGTTTTATTATTGCTCCAGTTCTAGAAGATCCTTGAATTAAATCTGCAAACCTAGTTATATTTTTTGCTGACTCAATTGGTATGCTAGAATCTAAACTTTTTGATATTGCTTTTCTGAATCTATCTTTTTCATTTAAATAATTAAACACACGACCTGTATCATCAGTCATTCTGTATGTTTTTTCTAAAAATTTTACAGGAGCTGTGTCAGATATTTTTGCTACACCTCTAGCCCAATCCAAATTATCAGTTGCTAGTTTAGCTAACTCTAATGTTTCTCCAAGTTGAGCACCACCACCTTGGGCCATACCCTCTTCTGTTAATTCTTGAACTACATCTTTGCGTATAACTCTTTTCTTTGGATCAAAAATACCTGCGAAGGAGTGAGCCACAGCATCAGCGAATCTTCCTGTGCTTCCAACATTACCATTTAATAATGAAAAGAAAGGAATACTGCTAAAGTTTCTTACTTGTGCACCCGGAGACAAAACAGTTTTACCGTATTGGGATCCAGCTTTTACAGCTAACATTGATGCATATATTTTATTTATTGCGTCACTTTCAGCTGCAATATCTGATGCTGCACCAAGCAAAGCGTTGTAAGTTTTTTCAGTTGCATACATTCCATCTAGTGCACCAGCATCTTCTGCTTTAAATTTTTTAAGTATTATTGATTCGCCTTGATCGTTAAACATTTGTATGTTGTTATTGTCTAACTGTCTGCCCATCTTTAAAGCTTCTTCTTCTGTCTTTAAAAACTTAGCTCCTCCGGTTGTTGGAGATAACTCATCTAATTTTTTAATATCGTCAAACATCCTATACTTGCCCACTAAAGATGCTTGTCTTTTAGCTGTCGTTGTAGCTGTCAGTTGAGTGTTCTTTAGTGCAGTTCGCCAGTCACCTTGCAAGTAGCCTGCAGTTTCTCCTAAAGCCCTTCTTACAGCTGGTAAATCATCTAAACTTTTGCCTTTCAAAATACCTTTGTCCATCTTTAAACCTTCAAGTAAAACTTCATTTACTTCATATGGTGTACCGACTTTATTCTTAGGGCCAGGATTTAACAGTTCGTTAAAGGTGGCTTTAGCCTCATTGTTACTCAGTGCTAACTTAGATTGTAGTTCTTCTATAGCATCATCTCTAAATTTTGGATCTACTTTATACCCTTTATCTATATATGCTTTATAAGCTCTAGTGCCATAAGTCCCAACGCTTTCTGTAATAGCATTTCTTAATTCATCTGGTAAAAATAGATTCATAAAACCTGTAGAGGTTTCATCGCTTATGTCTAAAATTTCTTTAGAATAAGTGTCAAACAATTCTCTGTTTGATTTTAATGTTTCTGATATACCGTTGTTGTAATTAAGTCCAATAGAATCGTAATTAATATATTTTTTTTCTAGATTTTTTATATTATCTAAAGCTTCTTCTTGAAGTCTTTTTGCTTTTTGTATCTTTTGACCTCTAGATAAATCTGGTTGTTGATAGTCTATCTTTACTCTCGGAAACAAAAAGTCTTCTATGTTTCTAGATAAAGATAATGCAGTGCTTTGATTAACGCTTCCTGTATCTACAGTACGCTGCATTATATTTTCTATAGAATTAAATGACGAATCTACTTGATCTTGCATGGCTCTTACCATGTTTAGTTTTGCGTATTTTGCTTGGCCTACCAATTCATCAGGAGAATCTCCGTAGAATCTAAAGTTTTCTTTTTTAAATAAATCTCCTAGTATTCCTTTTGCTTGTTTTTCGTTCGCATCAAAAGCAGATTTTTGTATCTCACCGGGTTTTGTTTTTGAAGATCCAAGCTTTGCTATAAAAGATCCAACAGGAGACATAAGATCAACACCTGCGCCTACAGTTTTACCCACAGCTTTTACAGCCAAAGGTAATCCAAATACAAAAGCACCACCTTCAATAGCTACTTCCATCTTTTCTTTAAGCCTTTCAGCGGCTGCTTCAGATCCTCTTAATCTAGCTAGTCTTGCTTCATCTGATTCTGATTCTGTATCTAAAAAAGTATCCTTTAATGTGACCACATCATCTGTAGCTACAGCTCCATCCACAACACCTGCGCCAAGAGCTTGACCAAGTCTTCCTATTTTTCCTGTTCTTGCAAGAACTCCAGCGGCACCAAACCCTGGTAGTCCAAATTGTACTAAGTATCTTGTGACTTCTCCTGCTGTGGTCTCTGCTTCTCCGATATCAATTTCATCATAATATCTTTTAACGTCTGCTGTTAAATCTGTATCAGCAAAAAGATCTATACCTGTTGTTACAGTGGTAGCAGCACCTTCTCCAATTTTTTGAAGGCCTCTTACAGCTTGTTTACCAATATCTCCTAATACACTAGCATCGCCTTTCTTGCTTAATTTATAAGCTTCTTTTGCTTTAGCAATAGTCTCTGGGCTTTCGTCTGGAATGTAGGTTTTTGAACCATCCTCGAATGTAAGGAATGGCATGTTAAGTTCCTCTAAGTTTTAATATAAAATTAGGATTTGCTATTTCTTTTATAGGATTATCAAATAAAGAACCAAACATTCTTGAGCTTACAAATGTTTCTTGTTTTGTTTTTGGATCAACATAGTAAATATCGTAGTTTGCTATCTCATCTTCTCCGATTCCATACTCTTCCCTAAGACCATCTTTAAGGAGCAGATATCCTGCAAAGACCTCATCTGATCCAGCTCCCTCTCCAATTGTTGTTCCTGCTCTTGTAGCCTCTAAAGATTGAAGTTTAGCTAAAGCTCCTTTGTTTCTTTTTAAGTATTCTAAAAGTTTAGCATCAGCTGGCAACATGTCAGCTTGTCTTGTTTCTTCGCCAAGGTATCCTTCACCAAATGCAACCAATGGGTTAATAGGAACATAACCCTCTACTGGCTTCATCATGTTTAAGAAACCTGCCATCATTTTTTTAGCATAATCTTCATCGTCTGCTACTTTGTCAATGTAACCAGCAGGTAAAGATTTAACGTAATCAAAGAAGGTTGGTTTTTTATCGCCTGTAAATGTTTGTGTATCAGCATCTAAATTAAAACCCTTGTCAGCTAAATCTTGCTTCATGTAATACATTAAAGATTGATTTGTTTCTGGATTTTCATCAATTTTATTACCAGTGCGACCAACTACATTGCTAGAGCCTTGAATTGTAAGTGTATTTTTTCTGTCTGTAAGATCTACATTATTAGGTAAAATTTTTGGATTAATGTTTCTTAAATTTGGTTTAGATTTTTCATCTTTACCAAGCAAGGGAATAAGACTAGCAGCAGCGACACCAGCGGCTGGTATCATAAATCTTTTCTTTTTGTAAAAAGGTCTTTCTAACGAAGGAGCAACGCTACCTTCCATGTTTGTTTTTTTAGATGCATCAAAAGCATCGTCTGCTGCCTTGTTAACATTAGCACCTTGGCTTGTTACAGGTTTTGGTGGGCCAACTTCAGGGGCATCTGTTCTTACAGGTGTTGGTTGTCTATCTAATTCTCTATTAGCTCTAGCTCTATCAAGCCTAGCTTGTCTTTCAGCTTCTTCTCTAGCTTTAGCTTTAGCTTTAGCTTTAGGTTTAGGTTTAGGTTTAGGTTTTGCTTTAGGTTTTGCAGGAAGTTTTTCTGCTATCTCATCCATTATATCCATAACAGTCATAACAGATTTTTTCTTTTTACCGCCTGGAGTTTTTGCGCTAGCTGGTAGTATGCCACCATCTACCATACCGATAATACCACCTTCTGCTCTTTGAACAGGATATCCAGCTGTTTCAGAAACAGTTTCATAAATGATAGAAGCTGTTCCTTTTGGATCTTCTTTTAATGCTTGCGCTATTTCGCCCATTGAACCAGCTGTCTCTGGTGCTGATGTTACAAGATCTAAAATTCCTCTAGTGTATTCAACTGGACCTTTTGCAAATTCTATGCCTTCTCTTGCAAGCATTGTAGTTGGAACCATTCCAGCTAAAGCACCAAGGCCTTTTTTGACTTTTCTAGCAGTGTTCAAACCTTTCATGCCTACAGCCGCTGGAATTCCAACCCCTGTAGCTGCCATACTAGCTGCTGCATAATCTAATGGATCGCTTGGATCAAAAATAAAATCAGTAATATCTCGTGCGTTAAGTCTTTTAGGGTCGTCTTTCATACTGAAGAAACCTTCTCGGCTCATAAACCTAGGGTCTCCACCCTCTGCAAAACCTTCTACCCCTCGGCCTTTAAGTATGTCAGCTTGTGTTACTTTGCCATCGCCTGTTAGATCTGGGAAGCCACCGTCTTTTAATCTTACTGGCTCAAGGCCTGACATTATCCCTCTCATCTCTGTCCAAGAGCTCCAATGCCAGTAGCAATGGTTCCAAAAGCACCTACTGCTTGTCCTAATGCTGTGGGTTGCTGATAGACACCACGTTGATATGCGCTTGTACCAGTACCTCCAGAGATACCTCCCATTGGAGATCCAGCTAGAAGCTGTTGACCTGTGAGCAATCTTTGTAAAGGTTCTTGAGCAAGTTGTTGTGCTCCAGCAAACTGTCTTGATAGTGCTGCTTGCTGAGTGGCTTGGCCTTGTTGACCAAGTTGATTTAACATATTAATTTGATTGCCTAGCTGTTGTTGTGTTTGTCTACCTAGTCCTGCTAACCCACCACCAATCTGTCCAAACTGGCCGCCAAGTCCTGCGCTTAATTGTCCAAGACCACCAAGAGCTTGACCTAGTTGTGCTTGTTGGCCGCCAAGTCCTGCTTGTAGTGATGCAAGTCCTTGTTGAGCACTTCTTTGTCGTTCAAATGCTTGTTGCGCTTGTTGTTGCGCTTGACCAAAGCCAGCACTTCTAATACCAGATACAGCCTCTGCTGCTCCACGTCCTGTTTGTCTTGCTAATTCTTCTTGCGATATACGTCCACGAGAGCCACCAAAAGCACCTTGCGATATGGCTCTGTCTCTTAGACCAATATCTGCTTGTGCTGACTGTCTGCCTATGTCTTCTAATGTTTGTTGGACAACTTGATCTTCGTATGGATCAAAAAACATTCTAGCCATTGAAGGATCATACATTTCTGTAGTCCCCATGGCTGTTTGCTCTGCTCTTTGTAACGCACCAAGGCCACCAGTTACAGCATCACGAGCACCCGGTAAATATCCAAAAGCTTCATCTAAAGCTCTTTCCTGTCTACCGAAGAGTCGACCAGCTTCAGTTACATAGGGTTGATACTCACCAAGTCTTCCAGCTTGCTGTCGGGCCTGTATTTGTAGGGGGGTGAGCCCAGCAGTTTGCTCAATGGGAATATCTCTAGGTCTAGATATGAGACCTTCATATTCACCGGGTGCGCCAAAGTAAGAGGCTAGTAATCTTCGTGAATAATCCTCCATGTATGGAGAAACAAAACTATAACCTGTTTGAGGTGTTGTTATAACCTCTGCTGGAGGTGCTGATTTAGTTTTACTTAAACACATCTTTTCATTTAATCCTTATAATACATACCACCTATTTGGTGAAAACCTTTTTTAATAAAAAGTTTCTTGGCTCTTTCTACCCCATCTAGGTTAAAAATACCAAGAATCAAAGGTTTATCTTGTCTCTTAGCATATTCTATAATTGCATCTATTAAAAGATGTGACGGTGGTGTTTGGTCTTTTATGTTTCTATACTCTGGCATAACATAAAACCAACCATCGCCTATATATTGTTCTGCTGACCACCAATATGCATCTGGCGCAGCTGCAATACTACCAATGATTGTATCACCATCTAATACATTATACACAACTCCTTCAAACAGGAAATGATTTATGTGAGCTGAAGCTCTACTCCAATCTATTTTAGGAGATCCTTTGTCTGATAGAGAGTGTTCTTTCCAAAAGTGTCCTGATAAAAAATCAGCTATCTGCTTGCCATTTTCAGGAGTGGCCAAGACAGATTTTAAAGATAGGTTCATGCAAGTTGTTTGGCTATGTCTTCTCCAAACTTTTGCATTTTATACATTTCACGAGCACCCATTAGTCTTTGTTCATATTCATCTTGGGGATCAGCACCAGCCATAATACCCATACCTCTTACTGCCGCTGAGTTGGTTACAAACTCACCATCGCTCAACATAGCTGGGATCTCATCACCTTTCTCACCGCCAGGCCCAGTAACAAGTTGGTCTCTTTCTACAAAAGTTCCATTTTTAGCATAGAGTTGACTGGCTATACGTCTAGGCTGTAGATCGTCTATGAAAGTAGCTTCTCTTGGAGGTGCTACCAATGGAGAAAAAGGCACGCCTTTAGCTTGTGCATAAATTTTAGATACTTCAGATGGATAGAACCTATAAACATCTGGTGTTACATCTTTAGCATCGATAGTAATACTGGCTCCAGGTCTAGTATCTGAATAACCTAAAGAACCTATGCCAGACTTTGCGCCATATGCTCTAGCAAGAGCAGTAGCCATATCTTCTTCTGTGCCTTCGCCTGTGTCTACGCCTAAAATATTTTCTAGATAATCGTTAATATCAAAATTACTAAAGTCAAAACCAGCTATGCCTCCTCTTTGAAATCTTTGTAACTGAGGTATGCTAGCTTGAGATCCTCTAATTATTTGGCTTCTTACGAGTGGAGAGAAATCATTAGCTTCTGCAACAAGAGATAACATTTCTCCTATTTTTTCCATGTCAGATTTTTTTTCTTTATCCTCTTCTTCTTTTTTATTAACTTCTTCTAGATCTTCTTCTGCTTCATCTTGTGCATCTTTATCAAACACATCACTGAAATCAATATCTTTACCTGTATCTATATTAGGAATATCAATATTCATAGATGGTATACCTCCACCAGGCAATAGACCAACAGCATCTCCTGTTGCAAATTTAGCGATGCCACCCATCATATATCCCGGAACATTATAACCAAACTTATCTTCAACTAAAGATGGATTCTTTTTAGCTAAAGCTTTAAGACCTTTGTTTGCTGTTTCTAAACTTTTCATTTACTTTTCATTATAGCTAATATTTTATTTATGAAAACTTAGTTCTCTTTCTTCTGTCTGACATAACTGCACCACAACCTTTATGCATACGAGATACTATACCACCATCTTTCTTTTTTAATATAGTCTTAACATTAGTTGGTTTACCACCGGGATTACCTGCAGCTCTTTTTCTTCTAACTGCACTACGCCTTTGAGATTCTGTCATAGCTTTAGCTTTAGCTCTTGGCACACACTTAGGGTATTTACGTTTACCTTTCTTTTTAGCAGATTTACGACCACAAGCTTGAAACTTACCTTTCTTTTTAGGCGCACCTATGTCTACCCAATCTCCCTTTGGTCCTTTACCAAACCACTCAGTTAAGCCTCCAGTTGGTTTAGCCACGTTTTTTTCTCATGTTTCTAATGCTATCTTTGCCTTTCTTAAATATAGACACCACTTGTGTTTTACCCATAACTTTAGCTCTTTGCTCTCCTACAGTTAAGATTTGTATCTTTCTTGCAAAAGGTTTTTTAATTTTTTTAACTTTAGCAACTGTAGCTCTAGCATCAGCAGGTGTTGCAAATTTTATTTTAACAGTGTCTTTTGGGTTTTCATCTGTGTAAAGTCTGCGACCAGACCCTTTAGGTTTTTTGCCTGTTCCAACCTTTGGATCTTTTCTTTTTCTTTGCACTTTTATCTATAGCCTCCACCTCTTTTTTTATAGGTTCTTACTAACCAGCCATTAGCGTACGCACTTGGGTACACCTTAAACTTTCGTTTAGCTTCAGCTTTTACCCTAGCATATAAAGCTGGATTAGTAGGTGTGGCTCCTTTTTTTTTCTTTGTAGTTTTTCTTTTTGCAGGCATATTTTGCTCCTGATTATAATGTTAAGGTGATATCACCATTTGTTTTAATACTTATATTACCAATTTCTGCGCTAGCTTCAAACCCATGTGGATCTACAGGCGTGTGTAGATCTACCCACTTGTTGCCAGTATAGACTTGTAATACGCCAATAGATGTATTCCAAATAACATCTCCGGCATTAAAATTTAGTATGCCTATTTGTGCATCAGTAAACTGAGGCGTGCCATTAGGATCAAATTTATCTAAATTTAATTCTAATATTCTAACTAAACGATTAAATACTGAAACATCAACATCATTTACAGCTAATGGTAATCTAGTGTCAAGAAGCTTTGCCATCTATCTTCTACCATCAGTTTTGATATCAAATCTATTTATTCCTAATCTCCATTTAAAACCCAGTCTTACGCCTGTATCAGCATCGTCATCTGATTGCACTCGAAATACCATTTGCCTACCTCTTGCACGAATAAAGTTTTGTTTAGTTGAACTAGTTACATTATTAGTTGAATTAGTAGTTAAATTTTCTCCGGGAAAGTTTCTAGTTTTAACTACAAAATTTATTTGACCTGTTGTTGGAGTGTCGCCAAAAAATTTAACATCAGGAATAATTCTGCTTACAAATCCAAATTGTTCTCCTTGTTCTATATCTATATCACCAGATTCTATAAATACATTATCCATTGGAGAACCATCATCGTCATCTCCACTTTCATGATTATATAAAACACTACTATTGCTAGATCCTTCAGTAGCTAAAGGATTTGCAAATATTCCTTCATCAAGCCAAGCTGTTCTAGACAACTGGCCTATACTCCAAACTCCTTCTAGATAGTTGTAATTAACATATCTATCAATGTCATCACTACTACTAGATGCATAAAACCAACCTATTTCATTAAACTCTTTATTGCTAAAAGCAAATATTTTAAATGACTGAGTATTGTTTAAATCGTCTAAAACGTAATTTAAGACACTACAAGGCACTCTTTGCACTGAGCCAGTGTATTTGTAGAAACCATCTCTTGCCATCCAATACACGCCATCTGGTGCGTTCACAGCACCATTTGGCGATATCATGCCTACATTTTCGTTGATGAGGTTAACACCAAAGGTAAAAGGTGCACCTACAAACTGCATGGAATATAAAGATGTATCTGTCCAAATAAGTATTTCTTGTCTTGCTCTTAGGCCGCCAACTATCTGTGAACCTGAAGATAATCTTATATCACCTGCTGTATTTGTAGCTGTTGGCTCCCAAACTGTAACACTTTCTTGGTCGCTAAATGCTATTAATAGAGGATCAGATGAACCACTTCTAGCACTACCAACTATTGGATCAGCACCTAAAACTATTACATGCCTATCAATATCACTAACAATGGTTTGTAATCCAACTGTAGGAGCTAAATTAGCACCAGATAATGATGTTATATTAACTGCTCTATTATTAACTCCTGATGATTCGTCCCAAAAGAAAATACCACCAGCTCTTGGATTAATAACCAAGTCTTCACCAAACGAATCATGCGACCACAGTCTTAGTTGATTAGCAAAACTCACAGCTGCCGCTGATCCCCAAGTGCCATCTCCCCAGGTGCTGACTCCCCAACCTGTTGATGGTAAATAAACATTAAGTCCAGTATTAATCTGATAAGCACCTACAACTGAACTGCCTCCATTACCGCTATCACTTGCATTAGCAGTAACTGTAACCCCGCTAGTATTTTTTGCTTCTATGGTATAAGAGTTTGCATTGACTATAGTTGCTATCTGATATTCTTGATTGAGAACATTTGAGTTGATATTACCGCCTAAAGAAGAAGCACCAGAGAAAGTAACAAAATCATTTGCTACTGCACCATGAGCAGTGTCTGCAACCGTGACTGTTGAAGACCCATTGGTTGCAGAAAAAGTTACGTCTCCTGCTGCTGTTGTAGATCTAATTGGGGTTACATCATTGAAACTATTACCTTCTTTTACATAATATTTTAAGTTTGTTCCTAGACCTAGGTATTTTGTTGCATCAAGAGATACCCAACCTATCAACGCGCGACATGCGCCTAAAAAAGTATTGACAGTGTTCTTTGCCCATCCACCTATTTTTTCTGGTAGTCCTTTTCTAAATCTAACTAAATTACCATCTGTCCAACCACCTTTACTCATAAGGTCAGTCATTTCCTTATTTATGCCGGGGTTAAATGTAAATTTATTTAATGGCATCTAAACCTCTGTCCAATCTTTACCTTCAAATAATAAAGCCTCTGCTTCTCGTCTGCGAACCAATCCATCATTTACAACACCACTTACTTTATTCCATCGTTTTATTTGATACGGAACTTCTTCGTACGAGCCTTCATTTAGGACACGCAATAATGAACTTTCAGCTAAATTTGTGGGGCCTAAATTGAAACACCATGATGTTAAAGAATCAAATTGATTTTGATGCAATGGCATTGTAACCATATCATTTACATAATTTCCATACTCATGTAACTCATCAATTAACATAATGTCTGCTTTTTCTTGTGACCACACATCGCCTTCTCTAACTCCACGAGTTGATCCCCAACCACATGTCCAAACACCTGCGGCACATTTATAAGCCTCAAGTTTGCAACCTTCAAATTTTTTAACTAATGAAATTCCTTCTTCTGATATAATCATATTAATAGTCCCCCCAGACTTTGGTTTTTTTGCCACCGTCATATTCAACTGCATGGCCTTCTTTGATAAGAAGTTGACAAATATCTTCGCCATCTTCTGTATAAGGTATAGCAAGTATTCTGCCATACTTACCTTTGCCAAATGATTTTATACTTATAGATCCTGTGCATAACTCTATTAATCTATCTTTGGCCGCTAGACCAAGTTTTTTTTCTGCTAAGTCTCGAGTCCTTGACTCAGGCGTGTCTATGCCTGCCAACCTGCAGCGTTGTTTATGCAGACGGACATCAAATCCTAAGTCAAGGGTGACATCAATAGTATCGCCATCAACCACTCTCTCAATGGTTGCGTTGTATACATATGGTTCTGGTTTACTGCTCATCTTTGTTAGTAGTTACCTTTCTATAATACACAACCACATCTTTAAGTTCTGTAATATATCTTTTTATTTCTTGCATATTGTAAGCCATAACTTCGTAATCAGGAATTGTCATAGCTAGAAACACTAGCTCGCCTTCTTGTTTTTCTATTCTTGCAAGCTGTTCTTCCCAGTTTTCAGGCGTTACTGCAATCCACTGCAATTGTTTCAAATCTATTTCTCTAGGCATGATAGGTTGAACTATCTGTCTTTCAATGGGTTTTGCAGAGACTTGTATTTGTTTAGTTGGCAACAGGCTGCAACTGCAAGCCATTATCAAGACTATCAACAGTGGTGCTGATTTTCTCAATATCTTCCATAATGTGTTTTGTTCCATTATTTATTTTCCTTTCCATTTCAACTGGGTCAGCCAATATCTTTGAGGCCAACTCATAGTTCTGTATAAACTGTGTGTATCTATTTAATTCTCTTTGAGCTATTTGACTTTTAATACTTAAGTCTTGAAGTTGTTGAGTTTGCAATTCAAAGTCTTGTTGTAATGATTTGATGGCTTCTTCTTGGTTAGCTACTGCACCTTCTAAAACTGCGTTATTAGTTTGGAGTATTTGGTTTTGACTGTATAAGTAATAAGAAACTGCAAGCAAAACTAAAACTATACCTAATAAAACTTTACTCATTATCCATACACCAATTCCAAGCATCATGATCGTGATATAAAAATGCCTCACATTTTTTATATTTTTCTCGCCATTTATCAGAGTCAAACCTATCGTTCCACTCTAAGTTAGAGTTTTCTGCTATAGGTATGTAGTTAGATGGTGTAGAACAACCAATTAAAAATATACTAACCAGCCAAAGGATTCTTGTTGTCATCTTTAATTTCTTCTATTTGTTTATCTAAGCTTTCTAAATCAGCTTTGATGGTGGCTATATCTGTTTTTATTTCTGTAACATCAGGCACGTCTATACCATCTATTTCTTTTTCTAAAAACTGTACTGATGTCTCTATAGATGCAAACCTTTCTTCAATAACTTGCACATTATCTTCTGCTTCGCTTATACCGCCAATTTTTGCCTCAAGGTTTTCTAGCCTATTAACATATTCAGCACCAGTGTAGCCAAACCCAGCAAGAGTTCCTACTATGCCAACAAGTGCAATTATTTGTGTTGTTTTATTTTGTAACCAGTCCATATTACCTCCATATCTCAGGTTGATTTTGCATCATGCTTTGTAAATTATTTATATTTGTGCTCGCATAATTATAAAAAGCGTTTATGTTGTCATCAAGTGTAGCAGAGGTGTATATATCTTGAGAAGTATACCAACTAGTGCTATCTGGAATTGTAGTTTGCGTATATGAGTTGAATTGTGGCACATATCCTATCAAAGCAACTAGCCCGGACTCGTCACTATACTCACCTGTGGCTTGTTGTTCCTCTTGCATTTCTTCTTGTTGGGCTTCTATATTTTGAGCAATTATCTTGTCTGCTATTTGATCTGCCTCTGATTGGGTCATCACGCCACCAATGGCAGTATCTATTTCACCTTGGACATTTTGCACTTGCACATCAGCCATTACTACTTCTGTGCCGCCATCAACAGTATTCATAGGAGTGATACTAACCGTTACAGATCCGCCCACATCTCCACTCATAGATAAAACCTGATTATTTTGGGCTGTAGCACTAGCGTATTGATCTGAAATACTAGGCGAACTAGATGTGCTGATACCCCCGCCAGACCCAGAACTAGATGTTTGATTAGCAACACTAGAGCTGACATTTGTATTAGAACTTGATTGATTGGTAGTAGAACCATAGTTTACGCTGCTTGAGGCTGCGTTTAAGGCGTTTTTTATGACATTAAGTGCAACAACCCTATTTTTGTTTTTACCTGTAGGCTCATCACTCTCAATAACCTCTAGCTCTTCTATTATTTCTTCTTGCTGTTCTTCCTCAACTTCTGCCAATCTTTCTTGTTCTAGCTCTTCAAACACTTCTTCTAACTCTTCAAAAACTTCTTCAACCGCCTCTTCTTCAAATATCTCTTCTATAAACTCTTCTTCAGGCTCATCTCTTTCAACAATTCTTTCTTCTCTAATCTCTTCTCTTATCTCTCTAGTTTCCTCTTCAAACCAATCATCAAGTTCTTCTATAGTATTAATCGCTAAGAAATTTTCAGGTTCTGTAAAATCTTCTACAAATAAAGTTTCTTGTAGGACAAACTGTTCTAACAATATATCTTCTTGGTGTAGTGGATCTTCATGCCTTGGTCTAAAATCATCTATAAATGGTAAAGGTTCTGGTTCAAAGAAAATAATAAACTCATCTTCTTCAGGCTCACCAAAAAAATCTTCAAAGTCATCATGGCCAAATTCTTCAAAGGGCGGAAACATCTCTTCTTCAAAAATATCTATAGTAATAAAAAGTTCTTCTTCATGGTGATGCGGGCCATCATCTATAAATATACCTGTAGCAAATTGTTCTTGCTCATCTTCAAAACCAAAGTCAACATTCCTGTTATCAAAGAAAGCTACTGATTCCTCTTGTCTAAAACCTGGACAAAAGGGTGCATATTGAGGATCTTCGTCACATTGCTGGTCATCATAAGCTGCCCAATAACTAGGACATGATTCACTATAAAGCTGGCTTATATTACATTGTTGCGTTAAAAAAGCATCTGCATAGCCTGAACAGCTACTATCATTTAAAGGATTGGAACAATCAACTCCATTACCACTACCAACACCATACAAACTTCCGCCACCCTCAAGTAAAGTATTTGAAGATGTATTATTCCAATTAGTATTTACACATGCACTGCTATTAGTGGTGCCTGTATTACATTCATCGTGAAATAAATATTGATAAACTTGAGTAGAGTTAGCCCCCACCTCACCAATAATTACATCATGGTTGATAATATCTAATTCATCATATCTATATTCAAATGAATTGTTTGGATATAGTATGACTTCAAAACTATTGTCTGAATTACGATTATATTCTCTCATGTCATACCAACCAAATATCATCTTAGTGCTATCTCCCCAAGATTTCATGCGGGAATTATTGTCTCTAATTAGATCAGTCCAAAAAGGAAACATAGTATAGGTATATTGAGAACTTATAGGATCAGGCGTAAAATCGCCACAATAATCATTGTAATTTATATTACCTGTGCCTAAACCAAAATGCAGACAACCATTGGTAGCCATTCTTGCTTTATCAAAAGTTTGACCATAAAAAGTGAAATTAAAAGTTAAATCTATTGAAGTAGATAATTGATCATCACCAACTGAGTAGGCTAACTCTCCTTCAAAGTTGTTGGCATTTTTTTGTAACTGAAATAAATCTTGATTAGCTTCGTAAATATATTGACTTGGAAGATTACAAGATAGAAGGATTAACCCCCATATAATTCTTTTTTGCATTGTCTTTTAGATTTTCTTTTACTTACAACCACTTTGCTTACTATGCCTGCTACGTCTTTTTGTATTTCATCTCTTTTTGGATTGCGTTCTTGTGTGCACTCTGCAATAAACTCTGCTTCAAAATCTGCTTTGTCAGGTCTTTTGGAAGGATTAGCTAACCATAACTTTTTTGCTTCTTCTCCTATTTTGCCTTCGTATGGAGCAGGTGTGCCTGCTTGCCACATGGCCTTAAACACTCTTTCATCTTGTGCCAGTAAAGATATTGCAGCTACTTTCATACCCATATCGTATAAATACTTAGAAAGTTTAAGTCTTTCACAGTTCATGTCTCTTACAGACTTACC
>CEUJ01031807.1_pt1 | contig 15269 bp, 15 predicted proteins | sample 361531 | NCBI WGS metagenome assembly CEUJ01 (sample SAMEA2622842, study PRJEB7988) | marine metagenome | biome: marine biome (ENVO:00000447); feature: marine epipelagic mixed layer (ENVO:xxxxxxxxx); material: "saline water (ENVO:00002010), including plankton (ENVO:xxxxxxxx)" | depth 140 m | reverse complement strand
AATCAGTTTGATTATCAATCTTGCCTTTGTTATTTACAAGTAATTTTATGAACCAAATTAAACAATTTATCGAACTTACAAGGTTAAAAAGGCCAATTGGATATATGCTTCTTTTTTGGCCTTGTGTCTGGGGTTTAACTCTTGCTTATGATTTAAATATTCAAAAAAAAATTTACTTCTCTTATTTAATTTTCTTTTTTCTTGGTGCAGTTTTAATGAGGTCAGCTGGATGTATAATTAATGATATTGTAGATAGAAAGTTTGATAAAGAGGTTTCTAGAACCAAGAATAGACCAATCGCCTCTGGAAGTGTCTCTGTAAAGCTAGGGTTAATATATGCAATCACTTTGTGTCTTGTAGCTTTTTGTGTTTTGTTAAATTTTAATTTTTTAACTATCATTGCCGCTATAGGTTCAATGCCACTTGCTTTTACATACCCCTACATGAAAAGATTCACTTATTGGCCACAACTTTTTCTAGGAATTACATTTAATTACGGACTTATTCTTGGTTGGATATCTATAACGAATGAGATTAATTTAACTCCAATAATTTTTTATATTGGAGCCATATTTTGGACACTTGGTTACGACACTATATATGGGTTTCAAGATATTAAAGATGATGAAATTATAGGATTAAAATCTACTTCAATTTTATTTAAAGAAAAACCTTATACATTTTTGTACATATGTTACTCAATATTTTTTATAACTTTAATTGGAATAGGTTTTTTATCTGAAATGAACAAGCTGTATTTTATTTTTTTAATTATAATTTTTTTACAAATATTTTTCTTTCAACTTAAAAAATTAAAAATAAAAGATCCAGTGAGTTGCTTAAAAATATTTAAATCGAATAATTCATTAGGAATGATTGTTTTTTTTAGTTTAATTATAGGAAAATTATAATGAATAGTGTAGAAATTTTAAAAAGACTTTATCAAGATTATACAAAAAAATATATTAACAAAATTTTATTATCAGTCTTTTTTACAATATTATTGGCTGCAAGCACGTCCTCTGTCGCATATTTATTAGATCCAGCAATTAAGCAACTTTTTATAGAACAAAACAAAACTTACATTTATCTGATACCTGTGATGATTATTATCGCCTTCACAATAAAAGGCGCATCATTATATCTAGCTAAAGTTATAATGATTAATGTATCTGAAGAAGTAAGAAAAGATATTCAAACTGATATGTTCTCATCATTAATTAAGGCTGATACCCAATTAGTTGACAACAAACATTCTGGAAAATTTATAACAAACCTTACTAACGATGTAGGTCAAATTACAAGTTTAGTCAGCACAGCTCTTTTGAATTTGTTTAAAGATAGCTTGACTCTTATGGGGCTATTATTTGTTATGTTTTATCAAAACTGGAAATTGTCATTAATAGCAATAATCATGATACCCCTAGCAAGTATTGCTGCAAGAACTCTAGGTAAAAGAGTGGGGAAAGTTACAACTAAACAAATGAATCTTGCTGGAATTTTAAACTCATATTTAATCGAAGTATTTAAAAATCATAAATTGATAAAAATTTTTCAAAAAGAAAATTATGAAAAAAAAAGAGCAGTGGAAAAAATTAATGATTTTAAGGAAACACAAAAAAAAATATTTGAAATTTTTGTAAGATCATCTCCAATAATGGAATTTTTAACGGGAATAATGATCGCATTCTTAATCTTCATTTCTGCAAAACTAATAGAAAACAATGAGCTTGAAGTAAGCAATTTTTTCTCTTTTTTAGCAGCTATGATGTTAGCCTATCAACCAGTCCGATCACTAGCTACTCTTAACATTACCATACAACAAGGATTATCTGGTGCAAGGAGAGTTCTGCCAATTATTGACGATACCCAAACAATTAAGGATAAATCTGATGCTAAAGACTTGGTGCTAGAAAAAGGTGAAATAGTATTTAAAAATATAAATTTTGAATATTCCAAAAGTGAAAGACAAATATTAAATTCAATTAACTTAAATATTCCTGGAGAAAAAATGACCGCACTTGTTGGACATAGTGGTGCGGGGAAATCTACGATTTTAAACTTAATACCTCGTTTTTATAATTCTGATAGTGGAGATATTAAAATCGATAATCAGTCTATCTACGAAACTACAATTTTTTCACTAAGAAAAAATATTTCATTAGTTAGCCAAGATACAACTTTATTTGATGACACAATCAAAAATAATATTGCCTATGCAAATCTCGATGCATCACATAAAGAAATTGAGGAAGCAGCAAAATTTTCATTTGCCAATGAATTCATTGAAAAGTTACCAAAAAAATACGACACTTTAATCGGTGAAAATGGAGTAAGATTATCCGGGGGTGAAAAACAACGTCTATCGATTGCTAGAGCAATACTTAAAAAAAGTCCAATTATATTACTAGATGAAGCTACTTCATCTCTAGATGCAGAAACAGAGAATAAAATTCAACAAGCCATAGGTTTTCTTATTAAAGGAAGAACAACTATTGTAATCGCCCATAGGCTCTCAACAATACTTAATTCAGATAAAATTTATGTAATAGATAAAGGAAATGTTGTGGGTGATGGAAAACATAACGAACTTTTAAAATCTTCAGAAATTTACAAGAATTTTTATGAAAAACAGATTAAAAGATAGTAATGCTGATTGTATATCGATTATTAATTAATCTTATTTTAATAATATCTCCAATAATTATTTTTTACAGACTTTTAAAAAAAAAAGAAGACATAAAAAGATTTTGGGAAAAATTTTGTTTTTTTTCAATAAAAAGAAATAAAGGTAAACTTATTTGGTTTCATGGTGCAAGTGTTGGTGAAATACAAAGTATAGTACCTCTCTTAGAAAAAATAGAGAGGGATAAACAATTCAATAAAATTTTGATAACGTCTAATACTCTTAGTTCTTCTAAAATAATTGAAAAATTAAAATTAAAAAAAACGATACATCAATTTTATCCAGTAGATACAAATATTCTATCAAAAAAATTTTTAAATTATTGGGAACCTTCTTGTGCGTTCTTTATTGACTCTGAAATATGGCCAAATATGCTTTTTAATTTAGAAAAAAAAAATATTCCATCAATTCTAATAAATGGAAGAATAACTAAAAAAACCTTTTTAAGATGGAAATTATTTTCAGGTTTAGCAAAAAAAGTTTTCGGTAAATTTAGTTTGACTCTATGTTCAAATAAAGAAACAAGACTATATCTAAAAAAACTTGGTGCAAAAAATGTTAAACTAATTGGGAACCTTAAATATTCGCAGTCAGAAAATGAGCAAATAAACGTTTCAAATAAATTTAAAAAATTTATAAAATCAAAAAAAATTTGGTGTGCCTCAAGCACTCATTATAATGAGGAAAATTTTTGTGCATTAACTCACAAAGAATTAAAAAAAAAATTCAACGATCTAGTTACTATAATTATTCCAAGACATATTGACAGAGTTCCTTTAATTGAAAATGAATTAAAAAAAATGGAGTTAATGACACATACATATAGCTCTATTCAGACAATTAATAAAAATACCGATATACTTATTGTGGACTCTTACGGAAAAACAAAGTCAATATATCACTCTTGTAAAAACGTTTTTTTAGGTGGATCAATTATAAATCGTGGAGGACAAAATCCTCTTGAAGCTGTTAGGTATGGTTGTAGTGTTATTCACGGACCACATATATCAAATTTTAAGGAAATATATAATTTTTTGAAAATTAATAAAATTTCTACAAAAATTACTACACAAAAAAAAATGATAGATACTTTAGAAAAACTTTTTAGAGATAAAACTGGATCTAAAAAAATTCAAAAAAAATTAAAATTAATTGGAAAAAAAATATTAAATTTAACTTATAAAGAAATTAATATGGTATTAAAAAAATGAAATTTAAAAAACCTAAATTTTGGGATTTAAAAAAACCCAATTTACTATCTTTAGTTCTATATCCTCTTACAATACCATTAATAATCAATAATTTAATTTTAAAAATAAAGTCTAATAAACTTCGTGATGAAATAAAAACAATCTGCGTAGGAAATATTTATGTTGGAGGTACTGGTAAAACCCCAGCTACAATAAGATTATATCACATATTAAAAAAATTAAATTTTAAGGTTACAACTGCTAAGAAATTTTATACTGGGCAAAAAGATGAAAACGAAATATTAAAAGAAGAGACAAGATTTATTACTGGCAAAACTAGAAAATCGATTATTCAAAATGCTATTGATAATCAGGAAGAAGTCTTAATTTTTGATGATGGTCTTCAAGATAGAAATGTTAATTACGATCTTAAGTTTGTATGCTTTGACAGCGATCTGTGGATTGGAAACGGAAATTTAATACCTTCTGGTCCATTAAGAGAGAAAATAAATAGCCTTAAAAAATATGATGCGGTATTTATAAAAGATAATAACAGTGGTTTAAATGAAAAAATTGAAATAATAAGAAGATACAATTCCCATATCAAAATTTTTGAAACATTTTACGAATTATCTAATCTAAAAAATTTTGATCTTAAAAATGATTTTTTAATTTTTTCAGGAATAGGAAATCCAGAAAATTTTAAAAAAATTTTATTAAAAAATAATTTTATGGTTCGCAAAGAAATAGTATTTCCTGATCATTATACTTACACTAAATCAGACATAGAAAAAATTGAAGAAACAGCTAAAAAAATTAATGCCAAAATTATTACTACAAAAAAAGATTATGTGAAGATTATAAAATTAGGATTTAAAAACATAAATTATTTAGACCTAAATTTGAAAATTAAAAATGAAGAAAATTTAATTAACTTTATTAAACAAAAAATCTTATGAAGAAAATTCAATACTTATTTCAATCTTTAATAATTTTTCTTCTTTTCGCTATTTTTAAAATTTTAGGATTAAAAATCTCATCTTATATATCAGAAAAAATTTTTCAAATTTTTGGTCCTATGTTTAGATCAAATAAAATTTGTCATCGCAATTTAACTATTGCTTTGCCTGAATTTGATAAAACTCAAAGAGAAAATTTAATTAAGCAGATGTGGAAAAATTATGGAAAAATTTTCGCTGAATATATCTTTATTAAAAAATTTAGAGAAAATGAAAGTTACTCAAGAAAAATAAAATTAGAGAATCCTAATGAATTAGAAATTATAAAGAATGATGGTAAACCAGTTATTTTTATTTCAGGTCATTTCAATAATTTTGAATTTATGGCAATGGAAATTGAAAGATATGGAATAAATTTAGCTGCTATTTACAGGCCATTAAATAATTTATTTTTAAATCCGATTATGGAAAAGATTCGTAAAAAATATATTTGTGCTAAACAAATTAAAAAGGGTAAATCAGGAACTAAGGAAATATTGAAAGAATTTAAAAATGGTACCTCAATTGCACTAATGATTGACCAAAGGGTTTCGGAGGGTGTCAGCTCTGATTTTTTTGGTCAAAAGGCTTTTACAACAACAATTCCTGCACAATTTGTAAAAAAATTTAATGCTAAGGTAATTCCAATTTATATTGAAAGATTAAAATCAGATGAATTTAAATTAAAAATTTCTGGTCCAGTTAATTTAGATAAAGAAGAAAATATCGAAACTATAACTCTAAAATTAAATAAAATACTTGAAAAAATGATTCTTAAAAATCCAGATCAATGGATTTGGACACATAATAGATGGAAATAGTTTTAATTTATTTACTATCTCTTTTTTGTGAAGCCTCTACGTAAGAATAATATGCTTCTTGTAGTTCTACATTCCAATATGAAAGATCTTTAAGAGAAATTTTTTTTCCAGATATAGCACATATTACATAATCACCATCTTGTATAATTTCAAAATTATTTGGTAAATATTTTAATTTAGCTAATTTTTTTAACATTTTTAGTTTATATATTAATATATGAAAGTTGCAGTAATAGGAAGTGGTGGAAGAGAACATGCTCTTTGCGCTTTTTTAAAAAAATCTAAAAAAATTACTGATTTGTATTGCCTACCTGGAAATGCTGGCACTAGTTTAATAGCAAAAAATATTAGTTTGAATATTGATAATTTTGATGAAATTAAAAATTTTGTTTTATCTGAAAAAATTGAAATTGTTGTAATTGGTCCAGAAAAACCATTAGTCAATGGAATTACAGATTTTTTAGAAAAATTTCAAATTAAAGTTTTTGGACCCGATAAAGTTTCAGCACAGCTTGAGGGCTCTAAAATTTTTACAAAAAAACTGTGCGAAAAATATAAAATCCCAACTGCAAACTTTGGTATTTTTGGAAGTCGGGAGCATGCATTTGAATATACAAAAAGTAGTAGTTATCCATTAGTAGTAAAAGCCGATGGTTTAGCATCTGGAAAAGGGGTTTATATTTGTGAAAACCAAGATCAAGCTGAAAAAGCAATTAATGAAATTTTTGACGGTAAATTTGGTGAGACTAATGAGCTATTAATTGAAGAATTTTTAAAAGGTGAGGAAATGAGTTTTTTTATTATTTCAGATGGATCAAATTACAAAATATTTTCGACTGCTCAAGATCATAAAAGAGTTTTTGAAAATGATGAGGGTAAGAATACAGGTGGTATGGGGGCTTACTCTCCCTCGAAACTAGAAAGTGAAGATCTAAATAAAAAAATTTTAGAAAAAATAATTGATCCAACTCTTTTAGGGCTTAAGGATATGAATTCTAATTATAAAGGATTTTTATACGCTGGATTAATGATTGTTGATAATGAACCATTTTTAATTGAATACAATGTCAGAATGGGTGATCCTGAGTGTCAAACAATTCTTCCCAAGTTAAAAAATGATTTTTTTGAAATTATAGAAGCTTGTGTTAATAAAAAATTGAAAAATTTAGATTTAAAATGGAGTGAGATTAAAAGTTTATGCATTGTTTTGTGTTCTTTAGGTTATCCAGAAAAATTTGAAAATAATGTAGAAATAGAAAATTTAAAAGAAATCTCATTAGATAAAAATGAATTTATTTTTCACGCAGGAACAAAAATTAAAAATTCAAAAATTTTTTCTAATGGAGGAAGGGTTTTAAATTTTGTTGTAACCTCAACAGATTTTAAAAAATCTAGAGAAAGAGCAATTTCGATGATCGAAAAAATTAATTGGAAAAATGGATTTTTTAGAAAAGATATTGGCTATAAAGTCATTAAATAATGAGAATAATAAGTGGAAAATTTAGAGGAAAAAAAATTCTTAGACCTAATGATCAAAAAACAAGACCTCTCAGAGACTTGGTAAAAGAGTCTATTTTTAACCTTATTCATCACTCAAAAAAAATAAATTTAGAAATGGACCATGCTAATGTTTTAGATTTATTTTCTGGATGCGGATCATTTGGATTAGAATGTGTCTCAAGAAATGCTAAGAAGGTTACTTTCGTTGAAAATTATACAGAAATTTTAATTATATTAAAAAAGAATATTCAAAATTTAAATGTTTCAAAAAATTGTGAAATTATTGAGGAAGATTGCTTTAATTTTATCAAGAATAAGCAAAATTTTGTAAAAAATAAGTATGATTTTATTTTTTTAGACCCACCATACAAAGAGAAAAAGATTAATTTTTTATTAGATAATATTAAAGAAAATGAGCTGCTTAATAAAGATGGCTTAATAATTATACATAGACACAAAAAGGATGATTTAACTTTATCAAAAAAATATATGATTTTAGATGAAAGAAATTATGGAATTTCAAAAATTATTTTTGCAAACTAATCACTTTTTTAAATTTTTTATTGTCTCGGTTTTTATTAATTCTACAGCAGGTTGATTATAAGGATTTACATCCATTAATTTGCCTAACAAAATTGTCTCCAATATAAAAAATGAAAAAAGCTCACCTAACGCATTTTCATTTCTTTTTTCAATAGAAAAACTTCTAAAAGGAATTTTTTTTTGTTTAAAAACTTTCTCAGTTCCTCTGAATTGGGCTAATCTAATATCATATATTTTTTTATTTCTTAAGTAATAGTGAGATTTAATCAATTTTTTATTATTTATATTTTCAGAATACTTATCGTTTACAAAAAAGAAGGTATAGAAGTTAGTTTTTAAGCCATCTAAATATAATTGAATTAAACTATGATTATCTTTAGGCATTGTAGAAATTATAGGTAAAATTCCTTTGCCTTTTTTTCCCAAACTTTCTGCAACGAGTTGTTGATACCAAAAACAAAAGTCAGAGAATTTTTCATCATAATTAAGAATTATAGAATTAAATTTTTTTTTTTTTGTTAATGAAAAAATATTTGATACATTTATAACCAATTGATTTAGAAATTTTTGATTTTTTATTAAAATATTAAATTTTCTAAAATTTTTTGCATTAAGTCCCATAAGTTGAGCGGGAACCATTCCTACTTCTGATAAAACTGAATATCTTCCTCCTATAAAATTATTATGATGAATTACATCAGCTTTAAGTTGATTAGCTAATTTCATTAAAAAACTTTCTCTATTTTCTGTAATAAATAAGTTTTTTTGTTTTTTTGTTATCAAAACATTAGAATTAGATATTGTTTCTAAAGTATTGCCTGATTTTGAAATAATCAGATTAAGTTCAGTTTTTTTACTTTCTAATATTTTTTTTTCATCAACAAGATTATCAATAAAAGTAATTTTTTTCTTCACTTTATCTTTTAAAAAACTATATATTGCCTTTGACCCCAATATAGATCCTCCCATACCAATTATCGAAATATTTTTAAAATTTCTGAATTTAGCTAATTTTTTTGAATCGAAAGAGTCAACATAAGAAATTTTAAGTGAATTCAAAATTTGATTATTTTCTGATAAAATTTTTTTTAAATTAGTAAAAATCTTTTTATTTAATTTTGCAAATGAAAAATTTTTAAAATAAATATTTCTTGTTAACATCAATTTATCTAACTTTATCTATTATAGATTTTTCAAGGGACGAAGGTTTAGAATTTTTAATTATATTATCAGTTTGAATTTTATCATTTGACAACAAAACTTTTACCTCATTTTCACCTTCTTTTATCTTTTTGATAGAAGTATCTTGAGGTAGTGGAAGTTCGCCATAATCAGGTGGTAAAACTAATGGATTTTTTTTTTCAACTAAAAATTCATCACCACTTTCTTTTTTTTTTAATGTTAATGCATCCTTAGCTGATTGACACGCAGTCAAGTAACCTAAAATAAAAAATAACAAAATAATTTTTTTCATGTCTTTTTGTTAGAAAATAGTTCCAAATAAATTAATAGAATTACTCCAAATGTTATGAATATATCAGCAACATTAAATATAAACCAATGAAAATTGTTTATATGAAAGTCTATAAAATCTGGAACTGCAGAATATTGAATTCTATCGTATATATTGCCTGCTGAACCACCAAAAATCATCATATAAGCCAACTTCTCATAACTATTAGTTTTTAAAACCATCCATAAAATTATCAAAGTAATTAGGATAATTAAAAGAGTTAGTAAATTATAATATAATTGCTGATTAAATGAGAACCATCCAAATGCAACTCCCTCATTCCAAATTAAATTAAAATTCAAAAATTTATTAATCTCTATATCAAGATTTCCGTTAAAACTTGATAATTTTAAAATTAAAATTTTGCTAACTCTATCTGCTAAAAAAACAACTAAGATAAATAAAAAATTAATAATATTTTTTTTGTTCAACTTATCCATGTCTAATACAAGGTTTAGGGCTTATTTTCCAACACACTGGACATTTATTTCCTGAGGCTTTTACTGTTTTCACAATTATTTTATCTTCTTGATTAGCATTTACATCAACTGAGGATGTAATAAATAGCTCAGCTAAATCCATTCCCTCAACTAAACTTAACTTCTTTTTACTTAGTCCAATAGTTAATGCTGCTTCTAAGCTTGAGCCAATTTCCTTACTTGCTCTTTTCTCCTCTATACTTAGGTTACAAGAATCTCTTATTTCTAATAATTGACTCCATTTAACATTTAGTTCAGAATTTTGAAATTTTTTAGGGAATTCTAAGAATGTTTCAAGATGAATGCTTTTTTTTCTATTTGATATAAGTTGGTAAATTTCTTCAGTTGTGAAAGACAAAATTGGTGCAAACCATTTTAGCAAAGCATTTAAAATTAAATTTAACAATAATAAGCAAGATTCCCTTTTCTTAGAATTTTTCGGATCACAGTAAAGAGTATCTTTTCTAATATCAAAATAAAATGCTGACAAATCGACTGTGCAAAAATTTAATAATTCTTTATATAGATTATGAAAATCATAATTTTTGAAATATTGATGAAATTTTACATTTAACTCATATAATTTGTGTAGCATAAATTGCTCAAGTTCTGGAAGCTCTTTGACTTGTACTTTCTGAAAATCAATATTTTCAATTTTATCATTTAAGTTTCCAAGTAAATATCTGAAAGTATTTCTAATTTTTCTATATGACTCTGAATGCTGATCTAATATAGAATAATCTATTCTTAAATCCTCAGCATAATTTGAGGATGCTACCCAAATTCTTAGTATATCTGCACCATATTTTTTTAATATATCTTCAGGTGCAATAACATTTCCTAAAGACTTTGACATTTTTAATCCTTTACCGTCCACAACAAATCCGTGGGAAAGAATTGACTCAAATGGAGCTTTTCCTCTAGTACCACATGATTCCAGTAAAGAAGAATGAAACCAACCTCTATGTTGATCTGAACCCTCAAGATACATAGACGCTGGCCATTTAAGATCTTCTCTTTTTTCTAATACAAATGAATGCGTAGAACCGCTATCAAACCATACTTCAACTATATCACTTAATTTTTCATAGTCTTCGGATTTATATTTATTCCCTAAAAATTTTTGAGGATCATCAGAGAACCAACAGTCTGAACCTTCTTTTTCATAAATTTTTGCAATATTTTCAAACACTTCATCATCTACTAAAATTTTGCCATCTTTTTTATTTATAAATATTGGTAAAGGAACCCCCCAAACTCTTTGTCTAGAAACACACCAATCTGGTCTACTCTCGATCATTGATTTAAGTCTTTCTTTGCCCTTACTTGGATAAAAAGTTGTGTCATCTATTGCCTTAAGAGCTTTAACTCTTAGTTTATGACTGTCCATCGATATAAACCATTGAGGAGTTGCTCTATGAACTAATGGAGCCTTTGATCTCCAGGAATGAGGGTAAGAGTGAACAAGTTCGCCATTTTTCAAAAGTTTTTTTTGAGATTTTAATTTTTCTATAACTATTGGATTTGCTTTAAATATGTGAGTTCCCTCAAACAAAGCTACATTATTTGTGTATCTCCCATCACCATCAACTGTTTCTATTGCTTTTATTCCATTATTTAAACACAAATTAAAATCATCAGGTCCGTGGCTAGGTGCACAGTGAACAATTCCAGTACCTTGCTCAGTTGTAACAAAACGAGCTTCGAGCATTGGTATGTCATGGTCATAACCAATTTCTAAAAAAGGATGACTACAAATAGTTCCTTCTAAATTTTTTCCTCTAAAACTTTTTAATTCTTTAAAATTCTTAATCTCACAATCATTGATGACAGACTCTATTAATGATTTTGCCACAACAATTTTTTTATTTTTAAAATCACCATCATCAAGAATTTCTAGCAATGAATAATCTAAATTTTCATTAAATGCTAAAGCCTTATTGGCTGGAATAGTCCAAGGGGTTGTCGTCCAAATGATAATATTGCTTTTAGAGATCTCATTAATGTTCGTTTTTTTTACTGGAAAGGAAACATAAATTGTATCTGATTTGTGGTCTTTATACTCAACCTCTGCATCAGCAAGAGCAGTTTTTTCAACTGTAGACCATAAGACAGGCTTGAACCCTCTATATAAACTTCCTTCTCTCAAGAACTTTCCAAGTTCTCTAACTATTTGTGCTTCAGCATCATAGCTCATTGTTGAATAATAATTTTCCCAATCTCCTACAACTCCAAGTCTTTTAAATTGATCTTTATGTACATCGATCCATTTTTCTGCAAAAGCTCTGCATTCTTTTCTAAATTCTACAATGGGAACTTCATTTTTATTTTTTTTATTCTTTTTATAGAGTTCTTCAATTTTCCACTCTATCGGCAAACCATGGCAGTCCCAACCAGGAACGTAAACGGAATCTTTTCCATCCATTTGATGGAATTTAACAATAATATCCTTTAAAATTTTATTCAAAGCTGTGCCCATATGGATATTTCCATTTGCGTATGGTGGTCCATCATGAAGAACAAATTTTTCCTCTCCTTTTCTTGATTTTCTTAGTTCAGTATAAAGGTTTATTTCTTTCCATAATTTTAAAATTTCAGGCTCTTTAATTGGTAAGTTTGCTTTCATTGAAAAAGCAGTTTTCGGTAAGTTAATTTGTGATTTACTCATTTTATTTTTTTGCTATTAATAAATCTTTTTTAATTTGTGTTTGTAGTTGTTTCACATTTTTAAATTTTTTTTCTTTTCTTATAAATTTTACAAATTCTACTGTTAAATACTTATTATATAAATTTCCAGAGAAATTAAATATATGAACTTCTAATAGTATTTTTTTTCCATTAAAAGTTGGTCTATATCCTAAATTTGCAATTCCTTTATAATATTTTACGTCTTTATTTTTTTTTACTCTTACAGCATAAACTCCGGGACATGCTAATATATAGTTTTTTATATCCATATTAGCAGTTGGAAAACCAATTTTTTTTCCTAACTGCCTACCTTTTTGTACCTTGCCTAAAATACTCCATTTTCTATTAAGATAATTATTTGCTTTAATTAAATTTCCTTTTTGTAAATAATTTCTTATCAACGTCGATGAAACTATTTTTTTATTTATCAAAAGCGGTTTTGGTTTTACAATTTTGAAATTAAAATTTTTTTCGTACTTTATTAATTGATCAACATCTCCTTCTCTTTTATTTCCAAATCTAAAATTATTACTTACAAATATAAATTTAGCTCTCAATTTTTTAACAAGTATTTTTTTAATAAAAGCCTCTGATTTTATCTTTGAAAAATTTTTATCGAATTTTTTTAAAATAATAAAATCAACTTTAAAGTTTTTAAGTAATTCGATTTTTTGCTGAAGATTTGATATTCTAAAATTTTTATTTGATTGATTAAAATACATTTTTGGCATTGGTTCAAAAGTTAGAACACCAACTTTATAAGAAAATTTTTTTTTATATTTTTGTGCCAGCTTAAATAATTTTTGATGACCTAGATGAAGGCCATCAAAATTTCCAATCAAAATTATTGATTTTTTATCTTTTTCTTGAATATTAAAATTTCTATAAATCCTTGATAAGTTTACCATTTCAATTCTGATTGAATAAAATTACAAATCGTTTCATAAGATTTTGCAATTTTCTCAATTCCCTTTTCCTCTATTTCATTTTTGTGAATTCCATTAGAAATAATTAAAGAATCATAATTCAAAAGATTTGCACCTTTTATATCTGTGTTTAGATTATCACCAATAGATAATATTTTTTTATTTTTGTTATCAATCGACTGATTATAAACTTCAGGATAAGGTTTACCAAAATATACAACTTCACCACCCATTTTCTCAAAAACCATAGCTACAGATCCTGCGCACAACTCTCTGATATCTCCCCTATCAACAATTAAATCAGGATTTGTACAAATCATTTTTTTTTTCAAATTTTTTTCTAATAATCTCTTATAATATTTTAAATCATTTTTGTGATCATCAAAAAGTCCTGTACATAGGATATATTCGCATTTTTCAATATTTTGTGATTTCATTTTTTCAAAATCTTTAAACAAATCAAAATCTCTTGGAGGTCCCAAATGATAAAATTTTTGATTAAATAAATTTTTTTTCAAATATGCTAATGCCGCTTCTCCAGACGTAAATACATGTTCCAACATCTCTCTTTCCATGCCTAATTTTTCTAAAAACGACTTAACCGTCTTGTTTGGTCTCGGTGCGTTTGTGAGCAAGACAAATTCCTTTTCTTTTTTTTTTATTTCTTTTAGAGTTCTAATAGCCTCTTTATGGAGATTTATACCGTTATGAATTACTCCCCACAAATCGATATAAAAAAGCTGATAGTTATCAGCTATTGAACTTAAGCCCTCTTTATCTAAATTTTTGGTCATCAAATTTATCTATAACCCAAAAAATACACAAATTCCTATCTTTTTTGATTAACTTATTTTGATATATATCTTGAAATAGTAAGACCAATATCTATATGAAGTGCATACTTATAAAGGAGAATTTATGAAATTTAGACCATTACACGATCGTGTTTTAATCGAAGTTTTAGATAGCAGCGAAAAAACTGCTGGAGGGATAATTATACCAGATACTGCACAAGAAAAACCACAGGAAGGTAAAGTTGTTGCTGTTGGTGGTGGTGCTAAAACGGAAGATGGTAAAATAATTCCAATGGATGTTAAAGTTGGAGATAAAGTTTTATTTGGTAAATGGTCAGGCACTGAAGTTAAAATAGATGGTAAAGAATATAGTATAATGAAGGAGTCTGACATCATGGGAATTTCTAAAAAATAATTAATTAATTAAAGGAGAACTAAAATGGCAAAAGTAGTTAAATTTGATGCTGAAGCAAGAGCAGCGATGATCAGAGGAGTTAATATTTTAGCTGATACAGTTAAAGTTACGCTAGGTCCGAAAGGAAGAAATGTAGTAATGGATAAGTCTTATGGCGCACCTAGAATTACAAAAGATGGTGTTTCAGTGGCTAAAGAAATTGACTTAGAGGACAAATTTGAAAACATGGGTGCTCAAATGGTTAAAGAAGTTGCTAGCAAAACAAATGATGAGGCTGGTGATGGTACAACAACTGCTACTATTTTAGCTCAAGCAATAGTCAGAGAAGGTGTAAAATATGTTACAGCCGGAATGAATCCTATGGATGTGAAAAGAGGTATTGATGCAGCAGTCGACGTTGTTAAACAAAATCTAGTATCATCCGCAAAAAAAGTTAAGGATAGTGATGAAATTGCACAAGTTGGAACTATTTCAGCAAACGGTGATAAAGAAATAGGCACTATGATTGCCAAAGCAATGCAAAAAGTTGGCAACGAGGGGGTTATAACTGTGGAAGAGAACAAAGGAATTGAAACTGAATTAGATGTAGTTGAAGGTATGCAATTCGATAGAGGTTATTTATCACCATATTTTATCACTAACAGTGATAAAATGACTACAGAATTAGAAAATCCATTTATTTTATTACATGAAAAAAAATTAACTAATCTTCAACC
>CEUJ01179487.1_pt1 | contig 15278 bp, 18 predicted proteins | sample 361531 | NCBI WGS metagenome assembly CEUJ01 (sample SAMEA2622842, study PRJEB7988) | marine metagenome | biome: marine biome (ENVO:00000447); feature: marine epipelagic mixed layer (ENVO:xxxxxxxxx); material: "saline water (ENVO:00002010), including plankton (ENVO:xxxxxxxx)" | depth 140 m | reverse complement strand
GAATTTTCTAGAGTGCTGTCCATTACAGCAATCTTTGTATCCTGCTCTGCATCTTTATTTGTAAGGTCACTCATCTTCCAATTCCTTGAATGCCATTCTCATTATATAGACAATATAATATGATACCCCTGCTAGTAGTATAATCAGAATAATGATTACACTCCATACAGGATCATTGACGTTATCAAGAGGTCTAAGTATCAGGTTCACTTTGGATTAGAATCCATTTTTTTGTTGTAATTTTTACGGCATTTCTTTAATTCTTTTTGTTCCTGCTTGATCATCTGATATGCTTCTTCGGGAGATAATTTTCTACCCATCTCCATAGCACAAATAAACTCTACCCGAGTTCCAAAATGTTTTAGTGCTTCTTCAAAGCAGTTTAGTTCTTCATACATTAGATACCATCTCCTATAAAAACATCGGGTTCTTCGTCATCGTCAAAATACTCCGTCATGCGAAGTTGTTTGATACGTTCTCGCAAATTTTTTCTTAGTTCTCTTTGCTCCTCCCTTTCCTCTGCACTTAGAGGACCGTGACGTTTGTCTAAACTCATGCAGGATAGTCCCAGTTGGTAATAAACTCCGTTTTGTGAACTGGTCCCCAGAGACCAGGATGATAAATGTATGGGTGGGTACGAACCTTACACTTACTTCCAGTGCATAGAAGATCGTCAACGATTCTCCATGACTCTAGAACTTCCTCTGAGTGAACAAAGTGTGATTGATCCTGATGGCAAATGTCATGCAACAATCTCACATAACCATCCATAGCATTGGGAGGATAACTGTGTGCTAGTGTTGCAGTCTGCACCCTGTCGTTTAGACCAGGTGATTTCATATCAATACGAATGTCCATATGAGGATCAGGTTGGAACCTCATAACAATACGATCATTATATTCATGCCCCTCAAATAGATTGAGAGGAGGTGCCTTCAATTTAATAACAACTTCAACGCACTGATAAGGCATCTTTTTACCAGTCATGAAGTAGAAAGGTACACCTTCCCACCTCCAATTATCTATATAAATGTCGCCCGCACAATAGGTGGGTGTGTCCGAACTTGGACCGACACCAACTTCATCCCTATACCCATCATACTGACCAGCAATATACTTGCCACCCATTCTGGCTGCAGCAAGAACTTTTACTTTCTCTCTACGAATTTCTTTTGAGTCTAGTTTGCATGGAGCATCCATTGCAATCAATGCCAACACCTGCAGCATATGATTCTGCAACATATCACGGACAGCACCAGAACCCTCATAGTATTGTGCTCTACCTTCTACACCGATTGTCTCAGTTGCAAAGATCTGAACCTCATCAATATACTGTCTGTTCCAAAGTGGTTCTAGAAGAACATTGCTAAAACGGGTAGCAATAATATTGGACACAGTATCCTTGCCAAGATAATGATCAATACGATATACCTGTTTCTCACGGAGGTTCGCTGATACAACTTCTTGCAATTTTTCAGCACTTTCAAGATCGTGCCCGAAAGGTTTTTCAATAACCACTCTGGACCTTTCAGGATCATCGATAAGTCCTGCTTCTTTAAGATTAAGAATCGCATCTGTATAACGTTCAGGGGGTACAGAAAGGAAGTAAGTTACATCTTGTGCAATGTTATCCAACGCACGTAGAGTTGGTGCAAGAGACAAATCACACTGCACATAATCTAACCAGTATCCAAACTCAGGAGGATAGTCACCCAGGTGATGCTTCCAAGTCTCGCCAGTGTGTGTTGTTCTAGCAGCACCCACAATAGTAAACGACCCTGGTAGAAGATCATTCTGCCAGAGTTCGTAGAGTGCAGGGATTAGTTTGCGTTTACATAAGTCACCAGTGGCACCGAAGATAACAATCGCCTTAGTGAGCGGTTCCGTTTCCGTCATAGTTGTCTGTGTCATAGTAATCATTTTCACCTTTTCGTACCCCGAAGTATATTGCGGATAATACAAAGGGTATTGCTGTCCAAAGTAAGACATTACCTAAAGTCATTTTTTTCCGTCAAACCTAGGGACCTGAGATATTGAACCCACCATTCGGGATTCTTACGTTTCCAGTTTGGCACGGGGAGACCCCGTTCAGAGTAATATTCATAGAGACAATCATCGATAGTCTGTGCTATCTCCATATTCCTCTTCTTCCTCATCAACATCTGCATACGGGTTCTCCAAATAGGGTCCTCGTTTTCGTAAAGGTTCCTTTCTGACATAATCCGTCTCAGCACTGATGGCAGACATCCACACTGCAAGCTTCATTACTATGTAGATTACCACAAGAGGTGCAAAACATAGTAACAAAGTTATTTTGGAGCTCATCGTACGTCATGCCCTCCGAACATCTTTCTCATCCCATTGAGGACTTTATTAGCGAACGATCCTAGTCCTCTAGAATTGAAACGTTCATACAGAGCAGTGCTAAGGACAGGAGCGGGTACGCCAAGATCCACAGCAGCGTGGACAGTCCAACGACCCTCACCACTATCGCTAACTCCCCCATCGAATTTGCTAAGCTCTCTATCGCTGCGTAGAACAGTAGCGGTAAGGTCAAGTAACCAAGAACCAACAACAGAACCACGACGCCATAACTCAGCGACCTCAGGAACGTTAATGTCATACTGATAATCCGCTGGATTGTCCATTGGAGCAATCTCAGCATCCCCTGCAGCAACGTATGCTGACCCAGCATTAGCTTCATGCAGGATATTAAAGCCCTCGGCGTACGCTTGCATGATTCCATATTCGATCCCGTTATGTACCATCTTCACAAAGTGACCTGCACCTGGTCCACCGCAGTGTAACCAACCATGTTCCCCAGGACTCAGGTAATCATTAGGATCGGTCCTAGGTGCGGCATCGATACCTGGTGCGAGTGCATTAAAGATTGGAGAGCAGACGGATACTGCAGTATTTGCACCGCCAACCATAAGACAGTATCCACGGTCCAAACCGTAAACACCACCGCTAGTGCCACAGTCAATATACCCAAGACCCAGTTTTGCAAGACGTTCTGCACGTCTCCTACTGTCCTTAAAATTGCTATTGCCGTGATCAATAATAATATCTCCCTTACTACAAAACTGTAATAACTCATTGAGTGTATCCTCTACTGATTCTGCTGGCACGACCATCATGAACACACCAGGTTGTTCTGACATTACGGTCTCGCCAGACTTGATTCCGTAAATCGGTTTTGCTTTGACTTCTTTTACCAGTAGTTCAATACTTGTAGTACATCCATTGATGTACCCTGCCTCATACTGTGCCTCTGCTTTTTTATAGTTGTTCCTGTATCCAATAACATTGATTCCTGCTTTGATCATACGGCGGGACATACCCTCTCCCATACGACCAAGACCGATGACTCCAACTTTCATTTGATAAGCTCCATTGCATTATGTAGTTCGCGAGAATGATTCAATTCATCGTTCAAGATTTCTAAAATCTTCTCGTCAGGTCCGTTGAATGCCAAGTGTTTGGCATATGTTTCTGCTGCGTGAATCTCTACCTCGTAGGACAGATGGTAAGCAGTCCTAGGAGCCACCCAATAATAAACCACGTTGACCCAATAGTAGATAAGTACGAGGTGTTTGGCAACAAAGCGATCGATAAAATAAGCATTACCGCCCCTAGATTCCATGTACTCCAGATGTTCTGTTTCATTGATGGATTGTGCAAAGTGTTCTTTCATCAAATAGATGTGTTCGGGACCCCGTAGTCCCATCGATTCTCTAAAATGTAACACGCTCAAAAAAGCAAAATAGGGTGCCCGAGCAATCTCCTCAAGCACCCAAAAACGTTGATAGTCTCGACCTCTGTAAAGATAGTCGAGTATTGACACTGTTACATTTAGAACGACAGTGTTAAAACGTTTCATCAGTAAAGGTGTTCCTCCGCTTCTGGTTCTATTGTACAGTCTGACTCAGGATATGTTACACACAATAGTGCAAATCCTTGTGCCATTTGGTCGTCGTCTAAAAACATTTGGTCTTCTTGATTCACTGTGCCTTCCAATACTTTGCCAGCACAGGAAGAACATGCTCCAGCACGACAGGAATATGGCAATGCCAGTCCCGCCTCTTCTGCAGCGTCAAGAATGTACGTGTCGTCTGCACAGGGAAATGTGGTGTCCCCGATGGTAATATTATAGGTCATTATCTCTACTTAACGTGGATGGTACCGATCATGCCTGCCCCTTGATGAGGACCACAGAAGAAATCAAAATCACCTGCGTCAGCAAATGTGATGTCTTGTGATTCACCAGGAGAGAACATTAGTGATTCTCTTGATAGGTCTGCACGACCTTCGACAATAATGTTGTGTGGAGGTAACATGCCATTCACAAAGTGAATAGTCTCACCTGCATCGATAGTAATATCATTTGGTTCAAAGACTAGATTGCCATTAGAACCCATGGTTACATCCACTGCCCATGCGGGCATAGCAAAAAATAGTGCAGCGAACAAAGAAAGGAAAAACTTCATGTGTCTTTGTTAGAACTACACTATGTAGGATGTTACTTAGCAATGTAACGTAAGTTTTGTCAGGATCCCATCATATCGTTGAAGTCAGTCATAGCCTTCTTTCTGCCCTCCAACATGCCGTCAATATACCCTGCTCTATACTCCCAAGTCTGTCCACCAGTTTGACCCTTCATAGGGTTTATACACTGATGATCTCCGTAATTATTACAAACTAATCCTGCTAAATCTAATTCTGATGAGTCTCCTGATGCCCCCGTACCACGCCAGACATGCTGACCATTAATCCAAGTAGCACCACATTTGGCGCACTCCTTTCTCTCTAACTTAAAGTCAGAAAATTCCTTGTCCATAATTAATTACCTCAACAATTCCAAGCACGTAAGGACTTATTGATACGAGAATCAGGATCGCTTGCTGTACGTTTAGATGTGAGTTTCCTCTTCATCCCTTTCATTCTCGCACAAAAGCTCGCTCTACGAGGGTTCCCAACTTTCTTTGAAGGTCTCTTAAGATCGCTTCCTGGATTTTCTGCCTCGTAGCTCTTTCGTCCCTTTTCATTGAGTCCACCTTCACTGTTTTTTCCAGACTTCTTTGTCCATGCAGCACCCTCTGTTTGGAGATACATGTCAGTCTGTTTTGCTTTCGCAACCTTTTTCATTTGAAGTTGCAACTTCTGACGGTTAAGCATCAGTTGCCTCTTCTGTAGTTGTTTGTCTCTCCTATCTTCTGCCGCTGAAGAACCAGCTGCCTCCTTCATTTCCTTATCTTGACAAGGAACCTCTAAGCACTTAGCACACTTAGTGCACCATTTTGTACCTTCGGGACAACTAACTCCTTCACCGAAGAATTGAGAGAATGATTTCATGGTTTTTTCGGGCAGTTTTCTTCGTGTTTTTCAATATAGGCACGGGGTCTCCAGTGACCTTGCGGTGCAGTGAGTCCACAGTATGCACAATACCAAACCTGACGACCGTCTTTTGGATCAGTCTTCTGCTCAGCCATAATGATACGCTCCCTTGCTAGTTTTCTTGGGTAGTTTACCACCCCTTGCTTTAGTTCCAGATGTTTCACCGTAACCTTTGGGGTGCTTACCTGGTTTTGTTTTACCAATGGAGTCAGACTTCGCCTTACTGCCCTTCTCAGTGTAGTGAAGTTTAGCAGACTTGTCTTTATCTTTAGTAATTACGGATTCTTGTCCATGCTTGCGTCCAAGACGGCGCATAACTTTACCAAAACGCCGTTTAGACATCTTATCAGGTTTTGAGGTCTGATAGGAAACTTCACGGCCAGTTTCGCCACTGTCATACTTGTACTCACCTACACCCTTCTTGTGTCCGATCCCATGTTTTTTGAGATCTTTCTCAAGAGCTTTACGACCCTTACGGTTTTTCTTCTCATCAGAACCACGATCAGCACTGATGTGTCCAGTAACCTGAGTCTTAGACTTCTGCATCATGCGACCAGTACGGTTGCCTTCAGCGATGAAATCTTTGTAGGTGATGGTGCCTTCTTTTTTCATACCAAGCTTACGCTTGATCCTATCACGCAGACCTTCTTTCTTCTTAGGAGGAGTGTAACCCTTCTGACGTTTGGCATAGTCCATATAAGACTCACCCTTACGCAGTTTTTTAGGATCCTCCTTTTTAGGAGTTGAAGACCCACGATCCTCGCGAGCACGTTGGTTGGCACCAGGACCACCCAACTTACGATCCTTCTCAGGATCGGGATGCCAATAGTCCCCACGTTCTGTAAGGTCTACGGATTCCTTCTTTATCTTAGCACGTTTTGCTGCAGCTTTGGCAAGCAATCTTTTCTTTGCTGCATCCTGCTCACCTTTAGGAACGTTAAACATGTCCCTATCAGTCTTCAATTTCTTGTCTACATCACCAGGTGCATACCCTTCAGTCTCAACGTACTGACTCTTGTCACCTTTGACTTTCTTATCGCCACGGTTCATTCTGTGGAGAGATCTCCTCAGTTTGCCGTGTGCCATTTCATTACCTTTGACACCGAACTTGCGAAGGTTTCTGTCTGCCTCTTTCTTCTCAGGAGACTTACCAGCATCAACCTTTGCTTCTAGTTGTACTTCTTCTTTCTTTGTTTTCTTAACGTCCATGATCGCACCCTTGCCATACTTGGCTTCGATTGATTTCTTTACATAATCAAGTGCGGACATACCACTGGTATTCTTTTTTCTTGGTTGATTTCCACCAGAACTAGGTTTGTTACTACTAGCAGATCTCCAAGTACCACGCTCTAGTTGTCTATCACGATAATGATCATACTCCTCTTCACCCAACGGTTTTTTGTTGGCATGAAATTCATCCACCTTTTTATAAGGAGCATAAAGAGGATATTTGTAATCTTCTTTTTTCATTTTTTTCTCTGGTAGACCTTTGTGTTTTGTTTTGGCGAATTTCTTTACGCTGGACACGCTGGTGGTGGCGGCAGCTTTGGAAATCTCAGGCGAGGGGTTTTCCATTTCCCCTTTCTGAGTCGCCCTAACCATCCCGAAGAATCGTTGTTGTTTTTTGGAGACGGCGGGCATTTACTGTCTTGCGACTTTTGTGCATTTAAGACCTGAACCATCGATTGTCTCCAGAGCGTCCTTCTCTATGTAGACGGACTCACCAGATCTAATCGAAGCGTTACGAGATCCCAACGCAACATACTTAGTACCATCACCACGGGCAGAGACAACAGCAGCATCATCTAAGACCAGAACAATAGTAGCATTCGTGTCATTAACAACACGCACGGCAGTTGCCTTACTCAAGTTGGTTGCGGAACTAAGGGTGACCTCAGTTGCCAATACTCTTACTCTATCCATCGGTATAGTTACGATTGTGCTTTTACTATTTATCCTTCTGCTGCTTTAGGAATTTAGCAAGGTCAGCAGTGGAACCAACAAACATTGTGTTGTTTGTTGTATTGATCTCTTTAGATTTGGTAGGTGCCTCAATGTCATTGACCTTCTTCTGTAGGTCAACCAGTTTGTCAGCAACATCACCAACGTGCTTAATCAACTGACCAGCAACCTCATATGCACGGGGTTGATCAGACTCCTGTGCTAGTTCAAGAATACCGTCAACTGCCTCTTGTCCTTTCTCAATCAAAGAATACAAGTTACCACGAGTGTACTCATAGTCTTTCTTTAATTGATCTTTGGTGGCAGCAGAGTTCACTATCTCTGCTTTAGGAGCAGCAGGGACAATATCACTATCGACATCGAGTGCTTCCTCGATGCCCTCGTATTTACTCGTCGTTTCCTGTTGTGGGGTTTCTTGACTTTCCATCTGTAAATTCACTAAAGAGTTCATTGAATCCAAAATCATCATCTGGATCAGCATCGACAGGATCGGGAGTGACCTGATACCTGACTTCTCTTGCTGCAGTTGTCTTGGAATCGGTAGCATAGTCCACGATTGCCTTGGTGATAATCTCAGTGGATTTATCAGCAACAGGACCGTAAAGATATGTCTTCGCTACAAATTGCAGGGTATACACCAATGTACGACGTGTGTCGTAGTCACCCTCATATACGTCATCATAATCTACAGATGTCAATGTGACTGGATAATCTTTCTTCTCTCCTAGAGCAGGAACAAGATTCAGGGTTATATTGAATGATGGTTGAAAGAAGGGTAGGATTTGCTCGATAATCTGCAGAGCATCATCCTGATTCTTAGCAAGGATTGCTAATTCAAAATTGATGTTATATGGCACAGGCATGAAACCCTTGTTAGTGGTGTCACCTGTTGTGTGCCTGATGTATTGTGTGGGAGATACCTTTCTTGTAGGATCATATGAGATACCTTGCATCTCAAAAGCAATACGTGGCAGAGTGATCTGCGTTGCATCCTTCTGAGAAAGGTCACCTACTTGACGCAAACGTGCCAAGAATTTTTGCTTAGGACCATAAGCAAGAGGTACCTTCATAACCTCTGTCTTTGAACCCTTAGTGCGGCGCACTTCAATATTATTAAAAAGGGTGCCGAATCCTACGACAGTCTTTCTAATAATTTCGTGATATGTATATGTTCCTAGCATTAGATTGTACTTCCTTTATTGCCAAACTCACCGAAGGGGTTACCCTCAGTGAAATCGATGATGCCATCAGCGACAGTCTCGATTGCAAAGTTTTGATCGAATTCACTATTCACATTATTTATCGTGTTGTACTGCTCGGTTGTCGCAACTGCACCGCTGGTTTGACCAGTGATAGTCTCACCTGAGGAAAATCTACCAGTGCGGTTGAAGACCTGCAATGTGCGTGTAGCAGGGTCCCAGGACTTAACTTCTGCATCGGTATTGGTTGTACCACCAGTGATAATCTCACCAACCTGGAATGTCCCAGGCGTAGGTGTCTCTGCCATGATGACAGCAATAGCATTCGCGAACGTAGTCTCGATAGCATCCACTGCTGCCACACCTGTGTCGATGTCCTCGTCGCTGTACTCGAAGAGCTCACAACGCAGACCCCAAACATAGTTCTGACCCAGTTGATAGAACGGAACTTCATGTTCTACATACTGGATCTCAAAGATTTTATTTGCCAGTGGAAGATATACAAGATCTCCCTCGTTCGGTCTTCCCTCAACAATCAATGTTGCGTTGTCATCTACAGCAGCAGTGAATCTAGAACGGGAAATGATAAACGTTACTTGATCAGATATACGAACACCAAACTTACTGAATACATCTCCGTCTCCACGGAAACCACCAGCGTCCTCAATATATGCTTCGATTAAATGTGCACCGTTAAATGAAGACAAACTGTCCTCACCAAAAACTGTATCCTCATTCACAAGTGTGCGAGGAATGTAGTACACATCCTTGCCAAACATCTTGATCTGTTCGATGACAAGATCTTCGACTAGACCTTGTTCTCCAGCGGTACCTTGTGTGAAATGTGGATTGAGTGCCATATTAACCTATCATGTCTAGGGGTGGAGTTTCCCAGGTAGTGCGGAGTTGTTCGTCAAGAACTTTCAACTCTTCCACAGCATCGTTGTAAATCATCTCACCATTGAGAGTGACACCACCAGGCATCTGCACTCCTTGGAATTTTGTGAGGTTTTGACCCCATTGCTTTTTAATCTTGGCAGTGGCGTAATCCTTCAACCACATCTGATTATAGATCTCAGTCCATGTATTAGGATCAAGTGCTCTCCAACATTTGATAACAATAAACTGACCTTCCAGAGCATCAATACCCCAGTCAAAATCAATGTGTAGCTTATCTTGCACCTGCTGATAGCGAACAGGTTTCATACCTTCCAAGATAAAATCAATCGTTTCAAGATGTTGTTGAATCATGTAGTAATGATAGAACTGTGTAGACGTAAAGTCATACAGATCATTCAATCTCATCTGATAACGAATGTCGAACATATTACGAGTACCCTTATCAGTAAACGCAAAGAGTCCTTCAATAGCAGTGATATGTTCTGGGACTGACAGATAATTATTTTGTTCTTTCCATACGGTAGTACCATCTACTGCATTACTTGACGTATCAGCTTTAGCATTAGTGAGGTCGTCAGCAGTTAGTTCGTGCTTTAGATATACTCTTTCAGCACCATCGTAGTGGTATTGCTGGAATTTTTGAACAGCGTAGTCAATGGCATCATCACACTGATCATCTGAGACATTAATCTCCAAGACTGGTTTACCCAGTCTACGGAGACAATACTCCTTAAATTCTGCCTTAGTTGTTGGAATTGCCATGGGTTATCAGCGTGTGAGAGCGGCAAGTGCTGCCTTGAGTTGTGCCACAGTTGTGACGGAAGCGTCATTACCAATCGCGTTGAGAGCGGTGTAGATGTCATCAATGTCAGTGTCATTGGCGTCTGCCTTTGTACCCTGTGCAGCAGTTGCATATGCAGTGCTGTCAGTAGCAGCAGCAGAACCCAGAGTGGGTTTGCCAGTCAGATCTGCATATGCTCCAGAGAAGAGCGTAGGCAAGTTAGACAGATCATTGTAAGATCCACTGGTTGCTACAGTTGCCAGATCACCTGGTTGTGTAGCAGAATCAGCAAGTGCACCCTGTGCTGCAGTTGCATAGTCACCTGCAGCATTGGCAATACGAGCGTCAGCACGAGCATCCGTGTAGTAGAGGTTAGTTCCCTCAGACAGATCGCTAGTAGACTGGTTACTAAGGTCAAGGTTCGCACCAACTTGAAGTGCGATGCGAGCATCAGCACGAGCGTTAGTGTAGTAAAGGTTTGAATCCTCTGCCAGATCAGCAGTGGACTTACTGCTCAGGTCAAGGTTTGCACCAACTTGCAGTGCGATACGAGTATCAGCAAGTGCATTTACCTCAGCGTCAGTACGCTCAGTGAAGGAGAAGACACCAGTAGAAGCGTTGTAACCGAGATCACCACTAGCAGACAGTGCACCGCGAGTGCGGCTATTGGTAAAGAAGACATTTGTGGAACCCTCAGTAAGGTTATCAGTGTTAATATCCGACTGTGTAACTGACAGAGTACCACTGTTATGCTGAATACCATTACCGTATGTGAAATGCGATCTGGTACGAGCAGCAGTCGTAAATAGGTTAGAACTACCCTCTGTGATGTTATCTGTGTTAATGTCGCTCTGAGTGGCACTCAGGGTAAGGAGATCGCCTGCATCGTTGTAGGTTGCAGTGATACCTGTACCGCCGCTGATAAGAGCAGCAACGCGATCATCTACTCTTTCGTCAGTAAAGTAAAGATTTGATGTTCCTTCTGCAAGAGCATCCGTATCGTGGTTCGCGATAGAACCAACCTGAGATTGACCGAAGGTAAGAGCACCAGTAATGGTCAAGTTACCTTGAACCTCAAAGTCCGTAGTAGAACGGAAGTTGGCAACAGTCAGTCTGTTAGTAGACGGATTGTATGTGAGGTTGGTGGAGTCAGTACGGATCTCAGTGTAACCACCGTTTGTAGAAACGAACGTTGGGAAGTATGTAAGGTTTGAAGTTGTGGTATCAGTAACGTCAATCAGGTTACCCTTATCTGCGGTACCAGTCAGGTCACCAGTTACATTACCTGTAATCTGTCCTGTAACACCCAATGTTCCACCGATAGTGGTGTTGGTTACAACCTCAAGTGAGTTGGTAGTTGTAAGACCACCTGCTGTGATGTTACCAGAAGTAGACTGCAACTCAACCTTTGTAGTTCCAGAACCATTCTGGAGTTGCAGAGTTTTGCTTGCACCACGGAGAACAACGTTATCTCTGAATAGAGATGTGCTGTTCTGAGTAATAGTATTATTAAATGTAGCAGCACCGTCAACGTTGAGTGTGCTGTCAAGATCAACGCCCTGAGTTACATTTAGAGTATCGTCAATGATAACTCTACCAGCAACATCGAGTGTACCAGCAATATCTGTATTACCAGTAGAACCCTGGACGGTAAACTTGTCAGTGTTGATAATCAGCGAACCACCGACGCCGATAGATGCAGATGTATTAACAGTAGATGCGTTAATAACACTAGCAGTGGTGATTCCAGTGATACCCAAAGTACCCGCAATAGTAGCGTTACCTGTGGTACCGTTCAATACAATGCTACCAGCATTGTTTGGACCCATGGTCAAGACTTGACCGATGAATACATCCTCAGCGATGGTTGCACCACCGTTAGGAATCATCAACGGAGCATTTGCTGCAAGATTGCTAGGATTCTCGTTCTTAGTAAGATCTAATCTTTCTTGTGCAGTAACGTTATTTTGCAGAGTGGTTGTACCGACAATGGTTTGATTACCATAGACTTTGATGTCTGAACCGATTGCCAAGTCCTTAGTGATGGAAGCACCACCAGTCAGTTGCAATGCACCAGAGGCAGAAAAACTACCACCAGTTGATGCATCAGTTGCATCGGTTAGTGTGGTAATGCCATCAACGTTGAGGGTTGAATCAAAGTCAACACCTTGTGTAACGTGCAGTGTATTTGTTAATTCAGTTGCACCGTTTACATCAAGTGTTCCTTGGATGTCAGTGTTACCATTATCAGAGTCAACTGAAAACTTAGTGACACCAGAACCGTTCTGAATCAACAGTGCTTCATTAGCAGCGTTGAGAGTCAGTCCGTCGGTAATAATTGTTTGTCCACCGATGTCAAGTGTACCTGAAACAGTTACGTTGTCATCGAGAAGTGTTTCGCCAGTGGCAGAATCAAGAGTCAGGTTACCAGTTGAGGTATCAATTTCACCAGAACCAGAAACACCAATCTGAATGTTATCAGCGGTGATGTCTGTAGATGTAATTGCAGCATTGAATGTAGATGTAGCATTGACAGTTAGAGTGTCAATATTGTTATCACCTAATGTGACTGAACCATCTACCTGAAGGGAACCATCAACCTCAGCGTTATCTGTGATGTGAACCTTACCACCTTGTGAATCAAGAATCAGGTTACCTGAGGTGGTGGAGATTTCGGTAGCACCATCAACGCCGATCTTGATGTTGTCCGCCGTGATGTCGGTGGAAGTAATCGCTTGGTTGAAGGTGACAGTACCCGTGACACTGTGAGCATCCCCAGCAGCATTACCGATAGTCGTGTTGCCATCAACTGTGAGTGTTCCATCAATCTGTGTATTGCCATCAACATTGAGGTTACCGTCTACGTCAGCATTGTCTGTGATATTAACGGTGCCACCTGCGGAATCCAGAATCAGATTACCAGCAGTGGTATCAATTTCGTTTGAAGCAGCAACACCAATCTGAATTTGATCAGCAGTGATGTCTGTGGATGTGATTGCCTGGTTAAAGGTTACGGTACCTGTAACAGTATGACTGTCAGAGGACTGGTTACCAATGGTAGCATTACCGTCTACCTGGACCGTACCTTGGATGACCGTGTTCCCAGTTGCAGAAGCAACGGTAAACTTAGTGCTATTAACAGCAAAGTCAGATGTAACATCGAGTGTACCTGTAATTCCTACATTTCCACCAAACGAACCAGCATCAGCAACGACAAGATCATCACCAACAAAAAGGTCAAGTCCAATACCAGCACCACCGCCAACGATGAGGGTTCCAGAACCAGAGTTGGTTGCATTTGTAGTATCGAATAGTTTGAGTGATCCAGCGTCAACACCAGAACGATTACCACTGAACACTTCACCAGTGTTAGTAGCGTTGTGGTAGAACGCATAACGAGATGCGTTTTCATCCCAACCAAAGAATCCTAGTTTTGCAGAACCATCATAATATCTAAACTCAACACCACGGTCCTTGCCATCGTTAGACCCAGGAGCGGTGTCACCACCAAGGGTAATGATAGGATCATCTAATGTTACGACGGTAGAATTAACAGTAGTAGTTGTACCGTGAACAGTTAGGTTTTGGTTAACAATAACGTTACCATCAACTTCCAAGTTATTGTTGACAGTTACGTCGTCAGTAAATGTGGATACTGCGTTGACAGTTAGAACGTCAGTATTTGCATCACCGATAGTTGTGAGAGCACCAGTAATATTAACTTCACGATTAAAGGTAGCGTCACCATGAACAGTGAGAGTACCAGCAGAGGCAGTACCCTGACCCACGCGACCGATAGTGGTGTTACCATTTTCTCCAAGTACGCTAAACTCTACGTTATCATTTGTAGCGACCTTACCGATGTATAAATCGTCACCAATGTGAAGGTCTTGAACGATACCTGCACCACCTGCAACTCTCAGGTTGGAAGATGGATCATCTGCGAACGCTGCATTCTGAGCGTTAGAAGCACCGAGGTATGAATGATACTTAATGTCAACGTTGTTGAGCAGAGAAGGACGTGAGCGAGCAGTGCCAGCATCCTTAACTACAATACGATCTGAGACATAGAGGTCCGTAGCGATACGAACATCCTTTTCGATGTTTACACCACCAGCAAAGGTAGAGTTACCATCAGTAGTAAGAGTAATGGCAGACTCAGAAGTTGTAGCGTCAACAACAATATTGTTAGTACGTTCCAGAGTATTGAAACCACCGACATTTAGTGTGCCCTCAATATCTGTATTACCATTCTGCGAAGTAATGCGGAATGTTTGATCGATACCGTTGGTGATTGTAAAGAACTTACCACCAGTATCAAGTGTGATGTCATTGTGGAATGTAGCATCATCATCAACATCGAGTGTTGCGTTGAAGGTTACATCACTATCAACATTAAGAGTTGAATCGAAGTCAACAGGGTTGACAACATTTAGAGTTCCCTGAATAACAGTATTACCGTTATCAGTATCAACCACAAACTTATCTACACTGCTGGCAGTGCGGATCTTAAATTCTTTATTGTCTGCGGTGATGATGAGATTATCAGTAATCTCAGTCTCAAGTTGGATGTCTACCGTACCTTCGATAACTGTGTTACCAGTTGCACTCTCGACAGTAAACTTGTCAGTAGTGTTATTTCTGACAGCGAAGTTAGCATCAATGTCAACTGTGCCGTCGATCTCAACATTACCGAGGAGGTGTGTAGTACCACCAACGTTAAGGTTTTCAGAAATACCTGTACCACCAGTAACCACCAAGGTACCAGTTGTAGGTGTCTTCCAAGTGGAAGAGGTATTTGTAGTTAGTCTGAGGTTACCAGCAATGATAGGAGCGTCAGTGCCAGAGTAAACTTCAGAGGAGTTAGTGGCGTTGTAGAGGAACCTAAACCCGCCAGTATCAGGCCATATGTTAGAGTCCGCGTAATCCTCGTCCCAACCATAGAATCCGAATCGTTCTTGTGAATCATAATACCTAAATTCAATACCACGGTCCTTATTGTCATCTGTTGTAAGAGTATCCTCACCACCCAGTGTCAT
>CEUJ01181586.1_pt1 | contig 15303 bp, 15 predicted proteins | sample 361531 | NCBI WGS metagenome assembly CEUJ01 (sample SAMEA2622842, study PRJEB7988) | marine metagenome | biome: marine biome (ENVO:00000447); feature: marine epipelagic mixed layer (ENVO:xxxxxxxxx); material: "saline water (ENVO:00002010), including plankton (ENVO:xxxxxxxx)" | depth 140 m | reverse complement strand
AATTCCCTTATAGTGTTCTATTTGAACAATAAGTTCAATATTTCTTGCTTTTCCCTTTAAATAATTTTCAAGATTAAAACCGTAACCTTGAGCTCTTGCTAAACCGAGTCCTCTCTCCCCCATAGGAGAATATCTAACGTTCTTTATTGCTCTTTTGGCTTCATCTAAAGTATTTATCTGAGGAATAATTATTCCATCTGCACCGGAATCTAAAACACGCTTTATAGTTGATGGATCATTTGAACCAACTCTTACATACGCCTTCATTTTTTTTCCCTGTATTGCTATAATTAAGTTCAACAGGTTGTCGATATTGATTTGGGAGTGCTCAATATCAACACAAAGCCAATCAAAACCAGCTTCACACATAACTTCTGCTATTGAAGGATGACCCAAGGTTATCCAGGATCCTAAAGTAAATTTTTTTTCTCTAAGAGACATATTTCAATATATATACAAATTTAGGAAAAAAAATAAAAATAAGTACTTTTTTTACTTTTTTTTTAGTAAACAAAAATGATGGTTTTTAAATACTCTTTTTTGAGGAAAGATTCACTTCTTCTTTTTCCATATTTGATTTGCAACGCTGGACTTATCTGAGGCAAAAACCTTTTTTTCTAGAAAAAAACCTGCTTGGCTTAAAAATAACTTTGTTAGGTCTCTTTGAGATGAGAATTTATCATTTACTTCCAGTAAAATTTCTTTAGCTTTTTTTATTGTTTTTTCTCCTCCTGAGAGAATGAAATGCTCTAATCCGTCAACATCAATTTTAATATAATCTGGTTTTGGAATGGATGAAATTTTAACGATTGTATCAAGGTCAAAGCCTAAAGTATTATAACTAAATATAGAATCAATTTTTTTTCCTGAATCATTTATACCTTTTTCAAATGTTGATAAAGCACCACCCCAATCAGTAGACGTCAAATCAAATTTACTAACAGAAATTTTATCATTAAGAGGTAGAGGAATAATTGTAATGCTATCATTTAATTTATTGGAATAAATATTTCTTGATAATAATTCAAGATTAAAGAATGAAGGCTCAAAACTGTAAACTCTTTGGCTATTCCCGTTAGCAGCGTAAATGGAGTATAAACCTACATTTGCTCCTATATCATAAAAGACAGATTTTTTTTTAAAGCTATCAATCCAATCAAGGGTTTCTGGTTCCTTAGTAAAAAAAGTTTTCCATCTATATCTAGTTAAAAATGTTGGGACATGCAAATAAAATACTTTCTCCCCATATTTAATTCTTTTCTTATTATTTAAAATTGATAAAAGAAAAGAGTCAGAAATAAAAATTCCAATCTTATTATTAATGAATAGGAAAAGCATTTTCCCTATCAAACTCGAAATTTTTTTCAAAAAATTTTTCATTCATTACAAAAATTAATTTCAAGTTAATATAAAAAGAGTTATTTTGGCAGTACTTCAGAATTATATTATGTTAAGAAAAATATATAAATTTTTTGTTTTAAAATCTGAAAAAAAATTAAGTTTTAAACTTAACGACATATTAGAAAAACTCGACTTTAAAAATATTACTTTAATTGATGTTGGTGCAGCAGGAGATATTATACCTAGGTGGAAAAGAATAGAAAAATATTTGACTTATCATGGGTTTGAACCAGATAAAAGATCTAGAGATAAACTTTTAAAAAAAGGAAACAATTGTAAATCATACATAATTCACGACAAAATCGTTTCTAACAAATTATCTGAAAAAAAAATTTATCTATGTAAACATCCTCAAAACTCCTCTACTTATAAGCCAAACGAATTGGTTTACAAGTTCTTCCCCTTTCCTGAAAGATTTGAAATCAAAAAAGAAATATTTATAAAAACAACAACACTTGACAACATAAATTTAGTAAGTTCTGATTTCATTAAACTAGACATCCAAGGAGGAGAATTAGAGGCTTTAAAGGGTTCTGAAAAAACACTTCGTAAAACATTGGGACTAGAAGTTGAAGTTGAATTTGTAGAAGTATATAAAAATCAGCCTTTATTTGATAAAATATTTAAATTTTTAGAAAGTAAAGAATTCGTTTTTATTGATTTTCCCAGAATTGTCAGATGGGAAAGGGATAATTTGTATTCTTCTCTTGGACAAATGACTTGGGCTGACGCCCTTTTTTTAAGAACTCCTGAGTATATTGTTGAAAAATATAATGATGAAACGGTTTTGAAAAAATACATAGTCATTTGCATCATATACAATAAATTTGATTTTGTAAAACAAGTTTGTGAGCATATCAAAATAGAACCTATCATACTAAAAAAAATTTCCAAGCTAAGAAAAGACCTTTATAAGAGACACGTCCTAAAAAAACAATTTAACTATCTTCTTGAAATGTTTAATTTTCGCGGAGAAGAAATTCATAATGTGCATTAAAGCATACATTATAATTACTCAATTTAACTTTTTGAAAAATTTTAATCTTAGTAATGAATTAAACATGTTAAATCTGTAGCCCATAAATAAATATATCACTAGAATTAAGAGTTTAAATAATAGTTTTTGTAAATAAACAATTTCCAAACTTTGCATAACAAGTATGAATGTAAATGACAGTAATATATAGGTTAAGTAATACATTATTTTATTTTCCCATACTATAGGGGTATATTTTTGAGAAAAATAAAAAGTGATTATTGCGGATAAAACTCCAGAAATTAGGGTTGCCCATGCTGCTCCAACAGCACCAAAATATAAAATCATTGGTATATTAAGAATTATATTGAGCAATATGGCGCCAAAAGACAAAATTGAAATCAATAAAGATTTTTTAGCAAAAATTAATTGCCCTTGCTTTCCAAAAAAATAAAACACATTTAGAATTGATAAAATCGAAATGATTATTGCGGCGTCATGAAATTCTTTAGGAGTTAATATTGAAATGATTTCAAATGAAAAAAGACAAGTCATTAAGGAAACCAAAACTGATAAATAAAAAAATTGAGTTAAATATTTTCCTATTTTAATAAGCCTGTCGCTGTCATCTGAAAAAAGGTTTTGATAAACCTTTGGAGAAAAAACTTGTTTTAGTGTTGTTGAAAAAGTATTGCCAACATTGGCAATCTTTAATCCTATATCATAAATTCCAGCCCCGGATAAATTACCTATATATCCTAACATATATCTATCAAATTGACTGCCTATAACCCAAAAAAAGGTTCTTGGAGTCAAAGGAAAGCTTAATTTTAGCGCTTTTTTCAATTCTTCGTAACTAAAAGAAGGCTTTTTTACAAAAAATAAATACCCATATAACGACAAAAATATTGAACCTACTGATAATATTTGACCTAAAATGAAACCATCTATACCATAAGAAAGATTTACGACAAAGTGTAATGAAAAAGTCACACTTAGAAAAGTTTCCATTAATGAAATTTGAGAAAATCTTTTTGCATTTTCACCATTTTTTAAATACATGTAAAAAAATTCATTCAAAGATTTCAAACCACAATAAATCAGACCAAAAATCAATAAATCTTCAATCTTTGAATTATTAAAAAATAGATTAGCAATTGTTTCTTTAAAAAGAGATGAAAAAAATAAAACAATGAATAGGTTAACAAAAATAAAGTTAATATTGGTAAATAATAAATTTACAGGATGTTTGTCTTTTTTACTTTCAAAAAAATTTCTTTCATAAACCACCAATAGGCCAAAATTTGCAATACCTGATAAAAAGGTTCCAAAAAAAATTGACAAAGCATACAATCCAAAATCATTAGAATTCAGGTATCTCGTAAAGATGGGAAGGGTAATAAGCGGAATTAAACTCTTTAAAGAAAAAGGAATTAAATACCAAAAAAAACTTTTAATCCCTTTCATTTGTTTAGTTCTTTTTCCATCCAATGAAATAATTTTTTTTCAGAACCAATAAGTTCAAATTGTTGAGCAGCAGTTTGGTTTTCAATCATTTTATTTGTAGGATCAAAATATACAGTAGGTATTTTGTTTTTTTTTGTAAAATGAACAGCAGAAGTGAAAGGTGTTGCAATTGAAGCAACGATGTTTTTACTTTTCGAAACAGAATAAACATCTAGATTTGGATCTAATTCTATCCAATTTTCACTTTTGATTAACTTTTTGTAAAAGTTAAAATACTTCTTTGAGTCAAGATTTTTGAGACTTTCCCTTTTTCTTTTTATTATTACATTAAGATTAAATTTTTTTGCTACTGAATTGATTGATTCTAAAAATTTTATTGAAAAGTTTGTGTCATAGAATTCAAAATTGACACCTAGAAACTGGTAGAAATAATCTCTTTTAGGTTGAATGTCAAAAACAATTATTGATTTTTTTGTTATTTGAAAAAATTTAGGTTTTCTTCCAGTTGAGAAAGGAATAGGTCCAACATTGATAAATTTTGAAGGATATTGAATTTTAGACTTTAAATACCCTAATTGATAATTATTCCAAATCCAATATTCTGGCCAAGAGACGGATTCCCAAAAATAATTTTTAACCTCTGATTTGCCTTTTTCTTGAATTTCTTGATAATTTAAAGAGTAAAAGTAAAAAATGATTTTGGCCCCTTTAATTTCAGCATCGTAAGTCCACAAAGGACGTAAAATTGGTCCTGTATTATGGAAAAAATATTTAGGCTTAAAATTTGAATTATAATAAGTGTATACATTTTGCATAACCCTTTCTCTAAAAAGAAGTCTTCTGCGAATAAAGAAAATCGAATATATAGTATTTAAAAAAAACCAAAAAGAAAACTTGCATAAAGATTTAAATTCATGTAGTGAAGGTATCGGGCTATCTGTAAAAATTATTCTCCTCTCCTTGTACTTATAATTTGAAACTCCTTTTACTGTGTGATAAATTTCCTTCTCGTTAGATTTAAATTTCTTAATATACCACCCAATAATTGTTCTATCATTAGTTTTTGAATCCTCATAGGGTAAATTATTAAGTGTTAGATTATGAAAATAGGCGAAATTTTTTTTTGCTTTGAATTTTGAAAAAAAAAATCTTGAAAATTCAACTAGGCCCGACAAAATCCCAATTATATACCATTTATAGGTAAAAAAAATCCACCTTAGATAATTTGATTTGGTATTGGCTTTGAAACCTTTTGACTCAAGAAGTAACCTCCAATTTTTTGGTAAATGAAATTTTATTTCTTTGTTTGGTGAAGAAATTGCGCTCAGCAGAGCTTTGTTAAAATCATAGTCTAAAATTCTAGTCAACATAAATTGAGTCAAACAAATATTTTCTTTTTCTTCAAATGAAAATTTGATTCTATTTTTTTGTATCGTCTTTTCAGTTAAAAAACACTTTACTTCATTTAAAAAACCCAAATTATTCTGCTTTTTGAGTATTTGATAGCCTCTCATGTAGGACCTTATATAAGCTTTGTCCTTTTTTATTAAAAAATCTTTCAAAATTAATCCCATTAATTAGTTTTTTTCAATGAATTTTAAATCCATTCTTGTACCAGAACTGATTTTTTTATTAAATTTTTTGCCCATAATTTCAGGTAAATATTTTGGGTGTAGGCCATAAGAAGGACGAACAGATTTTACATTATCCTCAGATATTACATCCCCCTTTTTAACATCCTTACACACATAAAGGGATCGTGATAAATATTTGTTTTTAATTTGACTTTTTGACAAATTAAATGAGATTTTCCCAATAGCTTTCTCAGCCTCTCTAATTGAGATAACTAACTTTTTGAATTCTAATTCGTCTGCAGAAAAACTTGTATCTAATCCATCACTTCTTTTATCAATTGTAAAATGTTTTTCAATAACTTTAGCTCCATATCCGACAGACATAATTGCAGATGTGCTACCTAGAGTATGATCGGATAGGCCCGTTAATACCCCATATTCCTCAGAATATTTTTTTATCATGATTAAATTTGCTTCAGAAACATCAGCAGGATAGCTAGTTGTACATTTTAGTAATACAACTTGCTTATTACCAACTTTCATACACGTTTTAATAGCAAGGTCTATGTCTTCTTTTTCAGCAATACCAGTAGAAATAAATATAGGTTTCCCTTTCGAAGCAATATACTCGATTAAAGGTATATCAGTAATTTCTAGTGAAGCAACTTTATAATACGGACAATTTAACTCTTCTAAAAAATCCACTGCATTTTTATCAAATGGTGATGAAAAACATTTTAATCCAACTTCTTTAGATACTTCAAATAACTTAGCATGCCATTCCCAGGGAGTTTGTGCTTTGTTGTACAAATCGTAGAGATACTGATTCGCCCAAATCGAACCTTTTATCAAAAAATCTTCATTAGTTGATTTCAATGTAATAGAATCAGGAGTGAAAGTTTGCAGCTTGATAGCATCCGCACCAGCTCTTTTAGCTGATTTTATAGTATTAATGGCATTTTCCAAACTACCATTATGATTAGCAGACAATTCCGCAACTATAAATACCTTATCAAACATTTTTTGGAGTTGCGTAAACTGTTAAACTTCTCCCTAAACCGATAGATGCCAAAGATTTATATAATTGGTTCAATACATCTTTTTTGCCATGTTTTAGCATCAATTTTTCAAATTTGACTCTTTTTTCATGACATTTTGTTCCTATCTCCCTATTATTAATATAATTCTCACCGAAAAGAAGAAAAATTTCTAATGGGAAAGAAGTGTGATATTCAAAAATTTCATAATCACATCTTCTCATTAGATTTATCAAACTTTCGGGTGAAAAATAATTTATATGATTCGGAGAAACTACCCACCATTCATCTAAATTGAACTCCTTATTAGCCACCTGTTGAAAATGATTAAAGTCATTTGGTACTTCTACAACCAAGATTCCGTTTTTCTTTAAGAGTTTTTCTTTGATTAAATTCAAAGTTAAAGCAGGATTTCTAAGATGTTCTAAAACGTTTAACAACATTACAATGTCAGAGTCAGCCGATACATCAAATTCTTTAAGGTCGTCTATCCCCTGATTGAAGCATTCAATACCTTTTGACTTAGCATAATTGAATCCCTCTGTTGAGGGTTCTATCCCAGAAACCCTTAAGTTTTTTTTATCTCTATAGTATAAAAGAGATTGTGCAAAACCAAAACCTATATCAAAAATTTTTTTTCCTTTTATATCACCATTAAATTTTTTTTTACAGTAATCGTAAATATTCTCCCATCTTGAATTAAAGAAATCTGATTGCTTCTTTTGTACCTCTAGAGAAGAATTATTGAAGAAATTTGAGTTTGCAGCATAAAATTCCTTTTTATAATATTCATCAACATCTTTTTTCGTTGGGATTGGATCCAGTCTTAAAAAATCGTATTGTTTATCCTTTATTACTTTTTTCATCATTTTTAAAAATTTGGTAAATTATAATCAAAAGGTACTTCAGGGATTTGAGAAATTCTTCTCAGACGAGTAAATTCGTCTTTGGGTGGGACATTATAAAATCCCATTAATTTTTTTTGATTATCATCTAAAGCGTTATAAATTTCCGATGGGGTGTTACGCATATAATCAAAACTTGGTTTGATAAACCATCTAGCGTATCCAAGTGCATAAGCCCATCTACTTGTTCCATCATGATTTGGTCCGCCCCCATGCCATAAGTTTGCATTAAAAATAAGAGCACTTCCTCTTTTTCCAGTGATAAGTATCTCATCTTTATGACTTTCTCCGTCTTTTGCAAATTCCCTTATCTTATGACTCTTTGGAACTACTCTAGTTGCTCCGTTTGTATCTGTAAAGTCGTCTATCATCCAAATTACATTTGCAACTAAACAATAGTTAATACCCGGTAGTCTACTATCTGAGTGAAGTTGTTGACCAGGGTTATTAAGAAGTGGGTTTCTAGCTGAATTATTATTCATATAATACAACTCGGAATTCTTATATGATCCTTCTTTTAAAATCACATCCAATATGGGTAAAATTTTAGGATGTGCTATTAAGTCGTACCATTTTAAATCTTTATTATGTAGATTATAAACTACTTTTTCATTGGTTTTATCATTTAACCCATGAGAGGTCTTTTTAAATCCGTGAGGATAATGAGGAGAATATTTCTTATGATATGACTCTAACATTTTTTTATAATTTTTAATTTCATGTTCTGAAATTAAATTTGGTATTACGATGTACCCATCTTCATTAAATTTATTTATTAAATCCATTTTTTAAAATTTTTAGTTTTATTATTAAACAAAAAGTCAATAAACGATAAATGACTTATGAAATCGTTGTAATCTAATTGATTATATACTGGATGATTATATTTCTGAAATTCTAAATTTATGTTATTCTTTTCAAATAATTTTGTGTCAATATACCCTTTTGCTCCTTCAGGGGAAATGTAAGTATCAATATTTAATTGTTTGCACATACTTATTAATGCATCATTTTTAAAACCTTCATATTCGATATTTGATGATAGAACAATTTTAGTTTTTATGTCAAAAACTTTACAACCAAATCTAATTATTTCAAGATTTAATTCAACAAGTTTGCCATAACTTCGATCATATATATTCTCAATTTCACTTATATATTTGTCAAAATTATTTGATTTCGAATAATTCAGTTTTATTGTCTTTAAATGTTTTTTCAAGACTCTTTTTTCATCGCTAATTAATATCTCATTTATTTTTGTGTTTATTGAATTTTTAATCACAGGTATAGTTAAAATTAATTCTGAATCTTTAGATCTAAGTTTATTTCTTTGCTGCCAGGACTGTTTTGAAAATTGAGCAGAATCATAAACAACAAAAATTTCTGCATTTTTGATTAAATTAAAATATCCTATCCATGGTAAATAAGTAGGTTGCATAATCGAACACCTCATTTAAATAATTTTTCATTAAAAAGTGACATATAGATTACATCCTCAAAAAAATTTTTTTCTCTGTTATAATAGTTTTGGAACATAATCCCCTCTATCTTGAAATTCATTTTCTCGTATAATTTAATTGCAGCACGATTTTTTTTATTTACTCTAAGAAATATTTTTCTAAGTTTCAACTTTAAAAAGGCTTTAATAATCAATAATTTTATTGCCTTTGTTCCCAAACCCAATCCAATGTATTTTTTTTCTCCGATATAAATTCCTAATTCTGCAACTTTTGACTTATAATCAATAAACATTAGTCTTGCCAATCCTATCAAAATCTTTTTGTTTTCTTTAATCAAAAAAATACCTCTTAAGACTTGATTTTTATCACTACTATTTATATCAATCCACTTTTCTGCTTCTTTGAGGTTTATTTTTTCTTTTTTTTTCATCAATTTTTTTGAAAGGAAGGAGTCTGATTTCCATTTAGAAATATATGAAGCAGCCGCATAATTTATCTCTTTCAATCTAATTTCCATATTATAAAATTTTAGAATAAACTAAAATGTCTTTTAATTTCTTTTCAATTAATACGTGTCTTTTTAGTTTTACTTCTAAAAGAAAATTCTTTTTTTTAAGAGGTGAAAATCGAAACTCCTCAATATCAAATCCAAATGTGTAGATTTTATGTAATCCAATTTCTTTTGAAATTTTTTCTATAAGATTCAAAAACTCACAAAAATACTTAGAGTATGAGTCTTTGTTGCCATATAATTCGGGTTTTAAAAGAAAAGATATTTCAGAATTTTTATTATCCCAATCTATATGAACAAGACCTCCATAACCAATGCAAACACTCTTTTTTAAGATTGAAAAAAGTATCTGATCCGGATTTACTTTAGAATGTTCTTTTGTTACTACGTTTTTATAGTAATTTTCTTGCTCAATTTTTGTTATGTTTTTTGTTTGTCTTAAAAATTTAATCTGAGAGTTTCTCCAATCCCTTATAGGCATAATATCTTCGTACCTCAAACAACAAACTGAAATTTCATTTGTCGAATAATTATTTTTCTTGAGAATTTTTATTCTACTCATCCCTGAATTATTTTATATAATCTTTTTATTCATCCTCCTTATATTTCCAATAAGAATCTTGACTTTTATCTATGTTTTTGTCTAAAATATCCTTACCAAGGATTTTTAATAAAAAACCTACAGGGGAAAAAATAAAGAAATATATAAAAGTGAAAATTATATTTAAAAATAAGTTTTTCATCTAATCAAGTTTAAATTCTTTCATCCAATCTTTCGATTCAATATAATTTGGTTGATTGTTCTTGCTGATTAGGAAATCACCTAAAACCAAATAGTCCATTTCCGTTCTCATGAAACATCTGTATGCATCTGCAGGGCTTTCCACTATAGGTTCACCCCTAACATTGAAGGATGTATTTATTAATACGGGGCAGCCTGTTAATTTGTAAAAATCGATTAACAAATCATAAATGGGTCTATTAGTGCTTTGGTCAACCGACTGTATCCTTGCTGAACCATCAACATGAGTAACAGCTGGTATATCAGATTTAATATTTTTTAATTTTTCTAAACCGGCATACCTTTTATTATCTTCATTTGATTTTTTGGATGAAGTTACGTTACCAACCAATAGCATATAAGGTGATTGAAAAGAATTGTCTAATTTATATTCTCCAAAATCAAACCATTCAAATAATTTATCTTTAATCACAATTGGAGCAAAAGGGCGAAAGCTCTCCCTATATTTAATTTTTAAATTCATTTGTGATTGCATTGTTTTTGACCTTGGGTCACCCAAGATACTTCTCGAACCAAGTGCTCTAGGGCCAAATTCCATCCTGCCATTAAACCAACCAATTACATTACCCTGATTTAGTAGGTTAGCAACTTTTTTGGTTAATTCTTTAGGCTTTAAAAAATTATACTTGATATCGTTCTTTTCAATATACTCCTTTATTTCATGATTTGAATATTCAGCTCCCAATAAAGATCCACCTTGCGAATCTGAATTCTCCACATACTTCAAATCATTATTGAGAGTATCATACCAGTAATATAGAGATGAACCAATAGATCCCCCAGCATCCCCTGAAGCTGGCTGTATCCATATTTTTTTAAAAATTTGAGATTTAAGTATTTTGCCGTTAGCAACACAATTAAGAGCAACCCCTCCGGCCAGACAGAGGTTATCTTCTTCCGTAATTTTCTTTAAATGTTTGACTAATTTTAAAATAATATCTTCGGTTACTTTTTGAATAGATGCAGCGATATCCATATCCAATTTTGTTATTTTAGACTCAGGTTCTCTTGGTTTACGTCCAAAAAGTTCACTGAAATCTTTATTTGTCATTGTAAATCCAGATGCATAATTAAAGTATTTCATGTTTAATTTAAATGATCCATCTTCTTTTAAATCTATCAGATTATCTAGAATCAATTCTTTATAAATTGGTTTACCATAAGGTGCAAGTCCCATCAATTTATATTCACCAGAATTTACTTTAAATCCGGTATAATAAGTGAAAGCTGAATATAGTAATCCCAATGAATGAGGAAATTTTATAGAATCCAGTTTTTTAATTTTATTTGATTTACCAACCCATAGAGACGTCGTATCGTATTCACCAACACCATCCATTACTAATATTGCAGATGATTTGAAGGGTGAAGGGTAAAATGCGCTTGCTGCGTGTGATTTATGGTGATTAACAAAAATTATTTCCCCTTTAAAACCTAGCCTTTTCCTAATAATTTTTTTTATCCATAATTTACCATTTATCCATAACCTCATCGCTCGGAGAAAAGACTTATATCCTTTAGGTATTTCTGATATATAAGTTTTTATTAACCTAGAAAATTTATTTTTAGGATCTTCGTAGTATGTTATACAATCAATATCACCAATTGATACATTTGCCCCATTTAAACAAGCTTTAATTGCATTCATTGGGAACGACTGATCATGCTTTATTCTGGTAAATCTTTCTTCTTGAATTGCAAATAATATTTGACCATCCTTAACCAAGCAAGCTGAACTATCGTGATAAAAAGCAGAAATTCCTAGGATATACATAAACTAAAATTTTTTAATTAAATCTTTTATTTTACTATTATAGTCAGCTAAAAGTTTTTCTGTGTTATCATAGATTTTGAATTTTTTACAATAAAAATCATGAGTATAAATAATCTTCAAAACCTTGTTATATAGGTTTGTTAAGTCATTTTCTAAACCATATTTATTTTCTTTATTATAAAAAAAAGATATAATAAGTGCCTCGCATACATATTCGTAAAGAACTCTATTATAAAGCATTGAATTCCTTGAGTGACTCCCAAACCTTAATGATTCCCTGAAATACCAGTACATTGTTGTTTTTAAACGTGTGTATATTTGGTTACCTCTATTTAAATCTTCTAAAATTAGTGTCTTGATTTTGGCTATTATTCTCTTTACTCTATCCAATCCAAAATTTTTACATCTTATATTTTTTAACAAGTCAAAATTTACCCCGGTTTGTTCTTTTAATATTCTTTTAAAAGAATCCGATGAATGCACTAAGATTTGTGATTTATTAAATTTTTCTAAAAGCTGAGGTTGACGAATTTCAATTTCTTTTAAAATAGGTATAATAAATCGGTATATAAAATTTTCTGGGAACCTGCCAATATCACTTGTTTCAAATTGTTGAATTTCCTTGATATCATCAAAATTTGTAAACAAAGGGTGTTTTAAATAATATTGACATGCATTCTGAATTTCATTTGGAATATTATTTATTTTTAAATCATAATCCGCAACAATTTCTTTCTCAACAAGATTGAAATATTTTTTAAATAACTCTCTTATTTTGCTTCCATCAATATCCGAAATTGATTTAAAATAAAAATTGAAAGGAGATTGGTTACCATTAGCCAGCTCTGGATTATACAAATCATTAACAATCGTTGCTTTTTCATTACCGGTTAATCCGATTTTTGAGTATGCTTCTTCAATCAATTTTGCTAATTTTTTTTGTCCCTCTGGAAGCGGATGACAGTGATCCAAATAATCTGTTCGGCTTATTGCAGATTTCATATCTAAATAAATGATGTTTTTGAACTTTTTACTAATACCATCTAAAATGTTTTGATAGGGTTTTCTGATTCTGTATAAGAATTTATCATTTTCGTAAGATCTAAAAATTAAATCCTCGTATGTACTTTGGTTACCAACTATTTTTTCAATTTGTGCCAGATTGAAGTATCCTATTTCTTTTCTTGCAAATCTTTCATGCAGGTATATTCTCAATAGATGTTTGGCCTCATCTAAATATCCAAATTCAGCTTTGGCGACTGCATAATTGTTTAAAATCATTAAGTTAAACTCACTCCCAAAGTTTTCTTCAAGGGGATTGTCTAGAATGTCTTTGTAGAGTTCTAAGGTTTTATTATAATTTTGATTTTCATGAAAAAAAAGAGCTTTTTTAAGTCTCTCATCAGGGAACTCTATACTTTCTGAAATTTTGTCATTTATTCCTAAGAATTTGTAAAATATGAAATTACCTTTTCCTAATCCAGGAATGAAAAATTTATTTGCCTCACTTCTCACCATTATTATTTCTATCCCAAATTTTTCAGCTAAACAACATATTTTGCTCAAATTTTTTTCAAAGTTTTCTGGAGTCTCAGGTTGTTCAATAGCTAAATCAACTTTTTTATTCCATTGGTAAAAAAGAATTTTATTTTTTATTCTTTTTTTAGTGAACCCACTATTTACATTTCTTTTAATGATATGTTTTATATGATTATAATAGCTATAATATCCCTTTGGGTTTTCGGTTGAAATAGTGTCACAATTACCTAAGTATATAAAAATAGCTTTTAATGATTTTTTTGTTTTTGACTTTAGTAATCTTAGATATGCCAATGCATCTGCGCTTGTCGTCCCAGGAATTGAAAAGTTTAGAATGGTAGTATCTTTCGGCCAAATTTTCTTATCTGCTATTACCATGTGGTGTATTTTTCTTTCAAGGCCAACAGTTGAGCTAGTTGAATCACTGAGAATTAATATAGATGGATTAAAATCTTTCATTATTAAAATAAAGGATATATGTCATCGCCAAGCAATTCGTCATCCGCATTAGCTTTACCTTTTTTGTTTTCTTCCAAAATCAATGGTAACAGATAAAAGAACCCTTTAATTAGATATAGCATTTTGCTTCTATAATTTTTCTTGCTCATACTAAATTTTACGATTTCTTTTGTGACTTTTTTGATTACCTGTATTATATCCATTCTAAACTTTTAATTTTTTCAAGAAGAAGGTCTGACATATATTTATGTCCGTGTTCATTTAAATGGCCATCTTTAAAAATTACTCTCTTTTTTTTGTGCGCTTTTTTCATCTTTATTGTAGTATCAAGAAAAGTTATTCTGTGTTTTTTTAAAATGGAAATAAATTTCTTGTGAGGTAAATCGTAATCAATTAAATCAGATTTTTTTTTAAAATCTAGTTGGTTTTTTAAAGGGCCTAAACAAAATATAAGTTTTATGTTTTTTTGATTACAATAAGAGTTTATTGTCTCTATAAGACTATCTACAATTCGGTACATTTCTCTATAAGAACTGTTTTTCCAACTCAAAAAAATCGGATCTTCTTTTAAATTGTAATTTTCTTTCAAATCAATTCCTGAACGAAATTCTTGCATCTCTTTTTTAAAATTGTAGTAATCTCCTACTATCTTTCTCAACACTTTGTACTTCAAATAAAATGGAATCTTATTTAATTTAAAATCACCATTTTTGTCAAAATAAAAATTTGGTCTTATGTAACCAGAAACATATTTTGTAATCACTCTGTGTAAGGCCCATGTATATTGTTCTATAATAATTATTCTAGGTTTATACATTTCGGTTTTTCCAATTATAGAGAGAATAACTTGGTCTAAACCCAAACTGCAATGTCCCATGTTTACTACATCAAATGGTTGTTTAAATTTTAGTAAATCCGAATATCTTTTATTTTGTTCAATTCCAGCTCCCCATGTATGAGATCCTCCACAACAAATTATAGACCCTTTATTTGATTCTTTAAAATCATCTTCTCTTAATCCCTCATTATTATGATATACATCTATTGGATTCTCTATCTCATAATCAAAATATGCTTTGTGGTTTAGGTTTTTAAGACCCCAGAAGCCAATTTTAGGATCAAATCCATACATAGGAGAAGAGTCTTGTATTTTAGTTTTAGGCCTGTTTATCATTTTTATTTAACATATGATTATACTTCATTTTGAGCATTTCCCATTCATCCAAAGTGTTCACATCCTGATATTCAAATCGATTTAAAATTATTCCTGTAGAATTTGACGAAATTAGTGAGCCAGCACTTATTGTTTGATTAAAATTAAACCAACAAAATTGTCCCGTATCAAAATAAGATGGCTCAAAATCTTGTCCCATTTTTCTGAAGACTTCCGAGTTGTCA
>CEUJ01022049.1_pt1 | contig 15359 bp, 15 predicted proteins | sample 361531 | NCBI WGS metagenome assembly CEUJ01 (sample SAMEA2622842, study PRJEB7988) | marine metagenome | biome: marine biome (ENVO:00000447); feature: marine epipelagic mixed layer (ENVO:xxxxxxxxx); material: "saline water (ENVO:00002010), including plankton (ENVO:xxxxxxxx)" | depth 140 m | reverse complement strand
GGGTTTACTCTATCGTGGGTTCGAATCCCACTCTCTCCGCCAAAAAATTAAAGTTTTAAGGTTTTATTTAAAAGTAATTTAATTTTTTTTTTTTGATCAAATTAACATTGATTATCAATGCAAATTAGAGCAGTTGTTTCATGTCAGTTTGTCAAAAATCTAAAAGATGTTATAAAAAACTTACTTAAACCAATGTCTTCTCAATTAAAAAACTACGAAGCTGACTCAATAAAAGTCCTTAAAGGCCTGGAGGCTGTTAGAAAAAGGCCGGGAATGTACATAGGTGATACTGATGATGGAACTGGTCTTCATCACATGGTTTATGAAGTTGTTGATAATTCCATAGATGAGGCGCTAGCAGGTCATTGTAAAAACATAGTAGTAAGCATTAATTCTGACCAGTCTATAACTGTAAAAGATGACGGAAGAGGCATACCTGTAGATATTCATAAAAGTGAAAAAAAATCTGCAGCCGAAGTTATTATGACCCAACTGCATGCAGGAGGAAAATTTGATCATAACTCTTATAAAGTATCTGGAGGATTGCACGGTGTTGGTGTTTCAGTTGTAAATGCCCTTTCTGAAAATCTTAAATTAAATATTAACAGAGATGGTAAAAGATATTTCATAGAATTTAAAAATGGAGATGCAAAATCTTCTCTTAAGCAAGTGGGTAAATCAAAGGAAAATGGTACAGAAATTAATTTTACTCCATCAAAAAATATTTTTTCATCAACAAAATTTAGTTTTTCAATTTTAGAGAAAAGATTAAGAGAATTAGCGTTTTTAAATAAAGGAATTAAAATAATTCTCAATGATTTTACTGTAAAAAAAACAAAATCTATTGAATTTAGATATGAAGGAGGAATCTTAGAATTTGTTGAATTTTTAGACATTAAAAGAGAAAGCTTAAAGAATAAAAATGACAACGATCTTTTCAAAAAACCTATATATATGGAAGGTACTAAAAATAATTTAGAAATTCAGTGCTCTTTAAAGTGGAATTCAGGATATAGTGAGGATGTATACCCCTTTACAAATAACATCTATCAAAAAGATGGTGGAACACATCTTTTAGGTTTTAGAAGTGCTCTTACAAGAGTAATAAATAAATATGCAAATGATCAAAATTTGCTTAAAAAAAATAAAGTAAGTTTATCCGGGGATGACGTCAAAGAAGGCTTAACATGTGTATTGTCAATAAAAATTCCAGATCCAAAATTTTCATCTCAAACTAAAGATAAATTAGTATCTTCAGAAGTAAGAAATATTGTCGAAAATTTTATTAATGAAAAGTTATCAATTTGGTTTGATCAAAATCCATCTATTTCAAAAGCAATATTGGCAAAAATTATTCAAGCAGCTGTTGCAAGAGATGTTGCAAGAAAAGCTAGAGAAAGCGTAAGAAGAAAAGGGGCTTTAGAACTTACAGGATTACCAGGCAAACTCGCTGATTGTCAAAGTTCGAAACAAGAAGATACTGAATTATTTATTGTTGAGGGAGACTCTGCCGGAGGTTCAGCAAAACAAGGAAGAAATAGAGAGTTCCAAGCTGTTCTTCCACTAAGAGGAAAAATATTAAATACCTTTACCGAGATAAATGGAAAAAATGGCAAATCAATAGATTACAAGACCAAATCATTGTCAAAAATGATGTCATCAAACGAAATCGTTACACTAATTAATGCTTTAGGACTAGACCCTAAAGCTGAGGAACTTGACATTAGCGACCTTAGATATGGAAAGATAATAATTATGACCGACGCTGATGTCGATGGATCTCATATAAGAGTTTTACTTTTGACATTTTTTAACAATCGGCCTTTTAATAAGCTTATAGAAAATGGAAATATCTATCTAGCTCAACCACCGCTATTCAAAATTAGCAAAGGTACTAAAAGCATCTATATAAAGGATGAGTTAGATTTAGAAAAATATATTTTAAATAACGCAAAAGATCTAAAAAAATTAAATAAAAAAAGTAAAGATTACCAAAAAATTTTAAGTGAGGAAAAATCAAAACTAAATATTCAAAGATTCAAAGGTTTAGGAGAAATGAATCCAATTGAATTGTGGAATACCACATTAAATCCAGAAACTAGAAATTTGCTACAAGTAGAATATTCAAAAACTAACCCAAAAAGAGATCAAGAATTAATATATACTTTGATGGGAAATGATGTTTCACTAAGAAAGGATTTTATTGTAGACAAAGCAATAAATGTTTCAAATTTAGACATTTAAATGGAGTTTTTAAATAATTCTAAAAGTTATTCTCTAAACAGAAAAATTTATATAAATTTAAGATGGATAGCAATTATAGGACAATTCGCGGCTATTAACGTTGCTGCTTTTATATTTGAGTATCAATTTTCATTCATAAAGGCAAATACCATAGTATTAATTGGTGCAATAAGTAATATTTATTTAGCAAGTTTTTATGTAAAAAACTTATTATCTAATAGAACAGCTTTTAATTTTCTAGTATTAGACATTTTACAACTAACTTTCCTTTTTTATTTTGCTGGTGGTATTCTTAATCCTTTTATCGTATTTTTAATAATTCCTAGTGTTTTTGCATCTTTAAGTCTTGAGAGAAAAACAAATTTTATATTAATTTTATTTACTTTATTAAGCATTATTGTGCTTACCTTCTTTTACGAGGAGACGAATCTTCCTTTGCCTGATAGAACATCTATAAGTGAATATTTTTATTTTTCTATTCCTATATCTTTAATTATCGCACTATTTTTTTTAAACTTTTTTGCAATTATATTTGCACAAGAGTCAAGCCTAAGAAAGGATGCACTGGACAAAATTCAACAATTAATAGCTAAAGAGCACGAACTAGTTTCACTGGGTGGACAAGCCGCAGCCGCAGCACATTCTTTAGCAACTCCTCTATCTACAATTAAATTAATTACTCAAGAATTATCAAAATCATTAATAGGAAACAAAGATATAGAAAAAGATATTATTTTATTAACCGAGCAAGTTGAGAGATGTAATCAAATATTAAAAAAACTCTCAATTAATCCAGATATTGACGATGAATTTATTGAATATGAACTTACATTATCAAATTACATTAATGAAATTATTAGATCTTTCCAAAGTATAAGTAAAAAAAAATTTTTTTTTCTTAATAAGCAAGACACAAATCCGGTGAAATTTAAAAGATCTATAGAAATTATATATGGACTTAGAAATTTTATAGGAAATGCAAACAAATTTGCTAAAGAAAAAGTTTTTGTTACAATCAATTCTGATAGTGAAACAACAGAAGTAATAGTAGAGGATGATGGAGATGGATTTCCAAAGGATATTTTAGATAAAATTGGTGAGCCTTATATAAGATCAAAGAAGAAAAATTTCTCAAAAAAATCTGGATTAGGACTAGGAATATTTATTGGAGGTACATTACTTGAGAGAAACTTTGCAAAAGTTACATGCAGAAACTCAATAACAAGAAATGGAGCAGAGGTTATAATTAAGTGGAAAAATAAGGATCTTTTAGCAATCTAATTAAGATGTTTATTATTTTTAAATAAGTTACTTAATTCTCCAATCATCACATCTCCTAATTCTTGAACATCAGTAATTTTAATAGCTCTGTTGTAATATCTGGATACATCATGCCCTATACCTATAGCTAATATTTCAACATCATCTTTGCTTTCAACAAACTTCACTACCTTTTTAAGATGCTTTTCTAAATAATCACCAGAATTTACAGATAAAGTCGAATCATCTACTGGAGCACCATCAGATATTATCATTAAAATTTTTCTTTCTTCTTTCCTTTTTTTTAATCTATTATAAGCCCACATAATTGCTTCACCATCTATATTTTCTTTTAAAATTCCCTCTTTAAGCATTAGACCTAAATTTTTTTTAGATTGACGCCATTGGCTATCAGCACTTTTATAAATTATATGTCTTAAGTCATTAAGACGTCCGGGATTTTTGATTTTTCCGTTTTTATTCCAAAACTCTCTAGATTTTCCACCTTTCCAATTTTTTGTTGTAAAACCTAAAATTTCAACTTTTACTGAACATCTTTCTAATGTTCTAGATAATATATCAGCACAAAGTGCAGCAATCGTAATTGGTCTACCTCTCATAGAGCCTGAATTATCAATTAATAAACTTACAACAGTATCTTTAAACTCAAGATCTTTTTCTTTTTTAAATGATAGGGAATTATAAGGATCTATAATTATTCTCGGTAGCTTTGAACTGTCTAGCAATCCTTCTTCTAAGTCAAAATCCCAAGATCGATTTTGTTTAGCCATAAGTTGTCTTTGTAACTTGTTAGCTAATTTAATAATTAAATCTTTAAAGTTTACTAATTGTTGATCAAGATTCTTTCTTAGCTTTAATATTTCTTCCGCATCCTCTAAATTTTCTGCTTTTTCTATTTCATCAAAATTTTTTGTAAAAATCTTATATTCGTTTTCACTTTTTGTATTATTCAACTTTTGAATTATGTTTTCAGCACTTTGTTGATCACTTTCAGTATCAAAAAGCTGCTCTTCCATTCTAAACTCGTTTACATCTAAATCAGCTTCAGATGTAGACTGACTCTCAGTCTCATTTTCATCGCGGTTTTCACTAGTCTCTTCGTTTGAGTCAGCATTCTTTTGGTTGCTTTGATCATTTTCTTGTTCATTTTGCTCATTTTTCTCTTCTTCATCCTTTTCCAAAAAATCTAATTCTTTTAAAATTTCAACAAACTTATCGCTATAAAGCTCTTGATTTTCTAAGTTTTGTTTTAAATAATTTAAGTGTTTTCCAAAACTTTTTCTGAATTCATCTTCCCAAAAACTTAATATTTTTTCAGATAAATTATTAGTCTTAATATTAAAAAAATTTTTAAGCATATAAATCTCAAAGGCTTCAGTAACAGTTGTGTCTTCTTTTGAATTCAGTTGATCTTTTCTTTTTAAGCTAATTTTATAATTGTAGTTGTTAATCAAGTTTTGATTAACGCCTTTTAAAATCTTTGTTCCAAGTTTTTCATACCTTATTTTCTCAGATGTATTATACAAAGCCTTTAATGTTGGTTTTGTTGGTAAATTCTTTAAGTAAATTTGTTTATTAGAAAATTTCCTTTTTAAAGCCTCAGAATCCGCTTCTGCTCTAAACTTTAAAAAATCGTTTTTGTTATTTAAGTTATCTAATTCAAAAAAGTTATAATTTTTTGAACTATTATTATTCCTTTCTTTACTTTTTTTATTATTAACTTCTTCTGAGATAGCTCTTACAGTTGATATTAAAGCTTGTTTAAATTTTTCTTTAAAATTTTCGTCTTTTTTCATTTAAATTTGAATATTTATCAATGACTCAGGCAAATCTTCTCCAAAACATCTTTGATAATATTCAGCTATAATGTTTTTTTCAACATCATCACACTTATTTAAGAAAGTTACTCTAAATGAATATCCTATATCTTTAAAAATTTGACTATTTTCAGCCCAATGAATAACAGTTCTTGGACTCATAACTGTAGATATATCACCTGCAATAAATCCTTTTCTAGTTAATGCAGCAACCTTTATCATATTAGAAATTATTTCTTTTCCTTTTGAATTATTCATATTTTTATTTTTTGACAAAACAATTTCCATCTCTTTTTCAAGAGCTAAATAGTTTAGAGTTGTAACTATATTCCATCTATCCATTTGCCCCTGATTTATCTGTTGAGTACCATGATAAAGTCCACTTGTATCTCCTAAACCAATAGTATTTGAAGTAGCAAATAATCTAAAATATTTATTTTGTCTTAAAACTTTATTTTTATCCAATAAAGTAAAGCTTCCCTCTGACTCCAACACTCTTTGTATGACAAACATAACATCGGGTCTGCCAGCATCATATTCATCAAAAACTAATGCTATAGGATTTTGAATTGACCACGGTAAAATACCTTCTTTAAATTCTGTGATCTGTTTATTTTCTTTAATAACAATCGCATCTTTTCCAATTAAATCTATTCTACTTATATGACTGTCTAAATTTACTCTTATACATGGCCAATTTAATCTTGCTGCAATCTGTTCAATGTGTGTAGATTTTCCAGTTCCATGGTAACCTTGTACCAGAACTCTTTTATTAAAAGAAAAGCCAGAAAGTATTGCTAGAGTTGTATCTCTATCGAATTTATAACCTTTATCAATTTCTGGAACAAACTCGTTTTTTTTTGAAAATCCATCTATCTCCATCTCGCTTTCAATTCCAAAAGTTTGTTTAACTGAAAGTTTTATGTCGGGAGTTGAGTCAATATTTGGTATCAATTTTACCTCTATAAGTATTTTTAAGTTGAGTATAGGCTAGAGTTATTATTTTCAGCTTTTCCTCAAACTGTTTATTTCCAGCATTCATATCAGGGTGAAATTTTTTCACAAGCTTTTTAAACTTTTCTTGTATTTTTTTCCATTCTATACCTGCTGGAACATCCAATATAGTAAACGCTTGAAAATCTTGACCACTAAACCTAAATTTTTTTGTTTCATCAAAATTATCAAAATTTTTGTATTTTTTATTTTCATCCTTCAGTGCATTATTCCATAGTATTTTAAAAAAATTATCAGAGGAACTAAAACTTTGTGTAGGTTTATGCCAAATCATATCAGATTTTATAAATTCAATTATTTGTCGATCATTCATTCCGGAAAAATAATTCCAATTTTTATTGAATTCCTTTACATGTTGCAAACAGAGCATTCTATATTTTTTACTATTATCTTTTTCAACTGGAGCTCTAAACTCACCCAAATTGTTACACATGCTCCATTCACAAATTGTTTTCATAATTATTTAATTTATAATATTTAATATGGATATAGAAAATTTAATCAAGAATATCAAAACAAAATTAATAAAAAATCCTTTTATAGAAAAAGTAAAAATAGAGGATAAAACTTATCTACATCTTAAGCATGCTTCTCATGATAAAAACAAGTATCATGTTAAATTAATAATTTATTCAAAACAGTTTCAAGAAATAAGCAAAATAGATGCGACAAAAAAAATACACAAGATCCTAGAATATGAAATAAAAAATTATATCCACTCTATTCAAATTTTATTTGAGTAATTCAGATTTAATAAATGATCTTACTTCTGTTATCCCAAGTTGATTATGTATATTTACTTTTCCAATTTTATTTAGTGTTATAAAATTAATTTTATTTGAGGTATTTTTTTTATCAACGGTCATAAATTTTATTATATTATTTAAATCACTCCGTTTGAAGAGTTTATCTAAATTTCTATAATTTAATTTTGATAAATGCGATAATATTAATTGATAATCAATATTATTTATCAATTTTAATTTTTTACTCAATTTTGTTGCAGATAAAATACCATACAAAACAGCTTCACCATGATTTAATTTTGAGGAATATTTTAAAGTAGATTCATATGCATGCCCAAAGGTATGACCTAAATTTAAACTTTTTCTGATATTGTTTTCTTTTTCATCTAACTCAACAATTTGTTTTTTAATTTTACAACTTTTAAATATTGCTTCTTCTATATAATTTTTTTTAAGTTCTAAAATATTTTTTAAATTTTTATCTAAAAATAAAAAAAATTTTTTATTTTTAATTAGCGAATGTTTGAAGATTTCCGCATATCCACAAACTATTTCTCTCTTTGGTAAACTCTCTAGCAATTTTATATCTGAAATAACTATATCAGGTTGATAAAAAGAACCAATTAAGTTTTTACCATATTTGTTATTAACACCTGTCTTTCCACCGATTGAAGAGTCAACTTGAGATAATAGTGTTGAGGGTATATTAACAAATTTTACACCCCTCTTAAATATACTCGAAGCAAAACCAGAGACGTCACCAGCAATTCCTCCACCCACACATATAATTACATCATTCCTTGTAAAATTTTTGTTGAATAATGTATTAAGTATTTGGTTAATAGAAATCAAATTTTTATTTTTTTCTGAAGCATTAAATTTAAAAATAAATGTATTTTTATTATTAAGCACAGATTTAATTTTTTTAATAAATTTTTCAGGAACCTTTGAGTCAGCTACGATTAAAATTTTTTTAAAATTAATTTTCTCTTTTCTAAGAATATTTTTTAATTTAGAAATAATATTATAGCCTAGAAAAATATTATAACTTTTACTAAATGTTTTTATTGGGATTAACTTCATTTTCAACAATTTTTGATATTTGATTTATAATTTCATTTTTATTTTTATTTTCACAGTTTACTGTAAAATCCGATAATTTATAGAATTTAAGTCTTTTTTTATAAAGTTCTGCAAGATCCTTTTTACTTAATTTTAAAGCTAAAGGTCGCCGTGTATTTTTAAAGACTCTAACCAAAATAGTCTTAATTTTCCATTTTAACCAAAATGAATTACTATTTCTTTTAATTTTTTTCCTAATTTTATCATTTAAGAATGCTCCACCACCAATTGAGATAACACTTTTGCTTTTATCTAAATAAAATAATGTAGTCCTCTCTTCAATTTTTCTAAAATAATCCTCACCTTTATTTTCAAAAATATCAACAATTTTTCTGTTTTCATGCTTCTCAATTTGTGAGTCAATATCTATAAATCGATATTTTAATTTTTTAGCTAATTTAAAACCAATGGTCGTTTTACCAGCTCCCATCATTCCAATTAATACTATATTTTTATCTAACATTTATTATTATTGAAAAAACATAAATATGTCTTATTTCTAAATTAATTAAAGATTTATGGAATTTCAAAGAAAAAATAATAACTCAATTATTAGCAAGTTGCGAGGACCAATATTCAAAATAACATTTATTCTTATAATTTTAGTAGGTTTTATATATGCTTTAGGGTCAATAGATTTTCCTGCTCCAAATAAGAAAATTGAAAAGACAATACCTAATGAAAATTTTAAAATTATTAAATAAAATAAAATTAATAATTCTTATTTTTTTTATTTTTTCTAATTCGATAGCAAATGAACCTGCCGATATATGGAATATAGACAAAACCGAGATAGAAAAAAAGGAAAATACACAAGATGATAATTTATTATCAGAAGAAATTTCAGAAGAGGTTATATCTGTTTATGATTTAAATAATCAAAATAATGAAGATAACCAAAATAAAGTTCTTCTAGAAAATAATCTTGAAAGTAAAACTACTTTATATGGTTTATATGACCCTGACCAAAATAACTTGTCCATTGAAATGTGGGGGACTTCAGATGGAAATGAAATAAAAAAAATATTCGATAAAATTTTTTCACAAGATCTTTCAAACGATGCTTTGGATATACTAGAGGTTGCACTTTTAACAAACTCAAATACTCCTGAATTAAATATTTCACAAGAAGAATTTTATGATTTTCAAAAGAAATTTTTAATAAAAAAAAAAGACTTAAGTTTAATCAAAAAATTTTTAGAAAAAAATCCAGATTTTTTTTTTAAAGATGATTTAATTAATCATTATTCCAACTATTATCTTTCTAGCGCGAATATTGAAAAAAGTTGTGAAATATTTGATGTAATTGGAGAAGTGAATTTTATAAATGATTATACATCAAAGCTCAAAATATATTGTTTAGTTAATTCAAATAAAATAGATCAAGCTCTACTCATATATGATTTAAAAAAAGAAATAGGTTTTAATGATAAATTTTTTGAAGAAAAAATATTTAAATTAATTGGATTTGAGGAAAAAAGTGATGAGATTTCTGATAAAAATTTATTGGATTTACATCTTTCACACAGAGCAGTTGAAAATTTTAAGTATACACCAGATAATAATACTCCCAAGAATGTCTGGAAATATTTAGCTTCAGCCAACCTTCTGGAAAAAGTAGAAAATATAGATTTAGAAGATATAGAAAAAATAAACTTAATTGAAAAAGCTGTTCACGAGGGAAATTACAATGAAAATGATTTATTTGATTTATATACAAGATATCAATTTAATTTTAATCAACTTCTTTCAGCTAAAGAAAATTATAAAACTTTAGATAATTCAAGCCAAAGAGCGTTGATTTATCAAAAGATGCTTTTAACAATTGAACCTAATGAGAAGATATATTTGGCAAAACTACTAAAAAATTTGTTTAAGGCTGATGATTTAGAAAATGCTTTTTATAATGAGCTATCAAATATATTATTATCTATTGATAAAAATCAAATTACATCTGATTTAGTGTTATTTTATGATAATAACATAATTAATGAAGAAAATGTAATTAAGAAGATTAAATTTAACAATAAAATTATTCATCAATCAAAATTACTAAATTATTTTGTTGAAAAAAAAGAGATAACTAAAATTGAAAAAGAAACAAATGATTTACTGAAGAATATATTAAAAGATAAAAAATATATTATCACCACCAACGATGAAATTTTACTAGAATCACTTAAGTATGATGGTGTAAAAATTTTAAAAAAATATTCAGATAGATATTCATCCTCAGCAAATATTCCTCCGGATATACAAGTCAAAATAAACAATAGAGATTTAGGATTAATTTTATTGAGGATTGTTGAGATAATAGGTGAAGACGAACTAGACAATCTTGGCTCAGAAACTTTAAATTTTTTACTAATTACACTAAATCAACTTGATCTAGATACTATTAGGAATAAAATTATTTTAAAAACTTTGCCAATAAGGGTATAATTTAAAAAATTTATGGCTATTAAAAAAATATTAACTGAACCAAATAAAACCTTAAGACAGGTTTCAAAAAATGTGCAGAAAGTTACCAAAGAAGAACAAAAATTAATGGATGATATGTTGGAAACCATGTACCATGCAAATGGTATCGGATTGGCTGCTATACAAATAGGCATTCCAAAAAGAATAATTGTAATGGATATTTCTAAAAATAATGAAAATAAAAATCCAATGTATTTCGTTAATCCATTGATAAAAAATAAAAATAAAGATTTATCTACCTATGAAGAGGGATGTTTATCAGTACCAAATCAGTTTGCAGAAGTAGATAGACCGTCAACATGTGAAGTTGAATATTTAGATTATTATGGAGAAAAAAAAATTTTAAAAGCAGAAGGATTGTTTGCAACATGTATTCAACATGAAATGGATCATCTAGAGGGAATACTTTTTATAGATTATCTATCAAAATTAAAAAAATCTATAATATTAAAAAAACTCTTAAAGCAGAAAAAAAATTCTGAATCTTTAGTAATCTAATTAATGCAACAAAAAATTGCCTTCATGGGAACACCATTATTTGCTGTTCCAATCCTAAAGTATATGTATCAAAATGGGTATGAGACATGTGCAGTTTATACGCAACCTCCCAAGAAATCTAATAGAGGACAAAAAATTGAGAAATCCCCAGTACATATATTTGCTGAAACTTTAAATTTAAATATTAGAACACCTCATACTCTTAAAAATAATAAAATAGAATTAGACTATATTAAAAGTTTAAATTTAGATTTAGTTGTCGTTGTTGCATACGGCCAAATTATACCAAAAGAATTTTTATCTCTAAGTAAAAATGGTTTCATAAATTTACACGCATCTATTCTTCCAAGATGGAGAGGTGCTGCACCCATCCAAAGAGCTTTAATGAGTCAAGATAAAGAAACAGGTATAAGTGTTATGAAAATAAATGAAAAATTGGATGAGGGTAACATATCTCGTATTTTTAAAACAAATATTTTAGATAATGAAAATGCAACAAGTTTAAGTGATAGACTTTCAATTTTAGCTGCAGAAAATATTTGCATTATAATTGATGAAATCCTAGATCAAGAAATAACATTTAAACCTCAAGATCATTCAAAAGCAACATACGCAAAAAAAATTCAAAAAAATGAAGGACATATTAATTGGAACGAAAATGCAGATAAAATAATTGGAAAAATAAACGGACTTTACCCATACCCAGGGGGTTATTTTTTATTCAAAGGCGAAAGATATAAAATTTTAAGAGCAGAAAAATCTTTTTCAAAAAGTAAAGCAGGCGAAGTTCTTACAAATGATTTAGAAATAGCTTGTGGTTCTAATTCAATTAAGATTTTAGAAATTCAACGTGAAGGAAAAAAACCACAAAATATAAATGAATTTTTGCCTGGCTCTCAAATCAAAAAAGGTTTCAATTTGTTAAATGTATAGGTATCAAATTATTATAGAGTATGATGGCTCTCAGTTTTCTGGCTGGCAATCTCAAAATAACGCAAAATCTGTTCAAAAAGAGATTGAAAAAGTATTATCAAAAATAGCTAAGGAAAAAATTAAAATATATAGTGCAGGACGTACAGATGCTGGTGTACATTCAGCTAATCAATCAGCACACTTTGATTGCAAAAAAGAAATTTTAAGTAACAATAAATATATTACTTCATTAAATTTTTTTTTAAACAAAAAAAATATTTCAATTAAAAAACTTGTTAAAAAAAATATTTCTTTTCACGCAAGATATTCTGCTAAAGAAAGAATATATAAATACATTATTTTAAATAGATTTGCTCCACCCATTTTAGATAAAAATAGAGTTTGGCATTTAAGATCTAAACTTGATGTAAAACTTTTAAAAAAGGCTGCAAAAAAATTAACTGGCAAACATAATTTTAATGCATTTAGGTCAGCTAATTGTCAAGCAAAGAATCCTGTAAGAACGCTCAAACAAATAAAAATTACCAAAAAAAAAGATAAGATAATTTTTATTTTACATTCCAAGTCTTTTCTAAAAAATCAAGTAAGATCAATTGTTGGTTGTTTAAAAAAAGTAGGTGAGAAAAAATGGTCTATCAAATACTTAGAGAAAGTTTTAAAGTTAAAAAAAAGAGAAAACTGTGCACCACCAGCTCCTCCAGAAGGATTGTATTTATATAATATTATTTATTAATGTTAAGTGATTTCTTCACTCTCCATCTTGAAGCTTGTCTTACAATATATCCACAACAATTTTTTGAATTACATCTGCATGGATAATCTTTAAAATCTTCGTCAAAACTAAAACCATAATCGTATGAAAATTCTTCACCCTCTTTAATATCTTTAATTGTTTCAATCCATAGTTTTAATCCCTTTCCAACTACTTCACAATTAGGATTACAAGAATGGTTTATAAGTCTAGCTGTATTAAAATTAAAATCTCCATCTAAGTCATACCTTTTATTTATTTCGAAAAGATATATTCTTTTTGAATTGTCAAATTTTGGGTTATCCTCACTCTGTTTTTTAGATATTAATTTACCCTTATATTCTATTATTTTTGTTCCTTTTTTAATATTTTTAATAGCAACAAGTCCCTTATTATCTATATTTGATTTTTTTATTTTATATAGTTTCATCGAGATCTATTTATGATAATTTTTATAAATCTCAACTAAATTCTAAAAGTGCGTTAACGTGTTCATTAGCGCTTTCAGCTAACGCATTCAAATCATATCCACCCTCGAGAATTGAAACTACTTTGCCACCGGTATAATCATGTGTGGCTTTTAATGTTCTTTTTGTTATTTCGTAAAAATCTTTTGAACTTAGTTTAAACTGAGCTAAAGGATCATCTTCATGAGCATCAAAACCGGCGGAAAATAATAAAAAATCTGGTTTATACTCAACCAATCTATTTAGAACTCTCTCAAAGGCATTAAAATATTCTTCAGAGCTTGTTCCAGCAGGTAGTGGAATATTTAGTGAATTATTGAAGTCACCTTTATCTTGGTCAGTGCCACCACCTGGATAAAAAGGATATTGATGAGTTGAGATATATAAAGCATTTTTATTATTACGCATAACATCATAATTTCCATTTCCCCAATGAACATCAAAATCTACACAAGCAATTTTTTTATACTTATATTTACTTATTAAATAATTTGTGGCAATGCCAGCATTTGATAAACAACAAAACCCCATTGCCTTATTTTTTTCTGCATGGTGACCTGGAGGCCTAGCCAGACAAAACGCATTTTTAAATTTTTTGTTCTCTATTCCATCTATAGCCTTAATAGTAGCTCCAGCTGCATCAAATACAGCTTGTCTGCTTCCAGGAGATACAACTGTATCACCGTCTAAAAATTTAAGACCATTTTGAGGAAAAGAATGTTTTAGCATATCTAAATATTCTAAAGAATGGGTCATTTTTAAAATATTTTCTGGTACCAAACTAGGTTGTTCCCACGATAAGTCTTTTCTTTTTAATAATTTATTTTTAATCGCCAGAATTCTTTTTGGCTGTTCTGGGTGACCATCACCAGTAAAATGTTTTTCGGAAGATTCAGAATTTACGATTGCTGTATTCACTTAAAATAATTATTAAGAATTTTACTGTACATTTTAGTTAATTTTTTTAAATCAGAAACTGAAGTCTTTTCATTAATCATGTGGATAGTATTATTTCTTAGCCCTAATTCTAATCTAGGAATGGATCCAAGAAAACGGCTATCGCTTGTTCCACCTCTACAATTTAATTTAGGAGATGTTCCAGTTATATTTTTCACTACTTTTTTAACCATATTAATTTCTCTATTAGGCTTGGTGTAAAAAGCCTCACCGCTTACTCTATATTTAATTTTAGTTTTACACCTTTCTTTTTTCGCAACTGCATTAATAATTTTAGTAAGCTTTTTCTTAAGAGAAAATGACTTATATTTTGAGTTAAATCTAACATTGAATTTTGCACTAGCAGACTCTGGCACAACGTTTTCTGATAAATTATCAACATTAATTTTAGTAATTTCTAAATTTGATGGTGGCATAAATTCAGTTCCATTATCTAAAGTTGTATCTCTTAATTTTGATATTATTTTTGCTAAAGCTGTACATGGATTAATGTATGTACCGTAAAATGCAGAATGACCACTTTTACCATAAACAGTTATGATTCCATTCATAGACCCACGTCTTCCGATTCTTATTTCATCTCCAACTGATCTGTTTGAAGATGGCTCTCCTACTACTGAGAAATCTATTTTTTCACCTTTATTTTTAAGGTATTTCATGACTGCTGGGCATCCAAGACCAGTCGTTTCTTCATCCGCAGAAATAATCATTGAGATAGATCCTTTAAATTTATTTTTTTTGATAAAATTACTAGCCGCGCTAATCCAACATGCTATTCCACCTTTCATATCCTGAGATCCTCTACCATTTAAATATCCTTTTCTAATAACAGCTTTAAATGGTGGAAACCTCCAATTTTCAAGGTTGGCGACTACATCGGTGTGACCTAAAAAATTGATATGAGGTTTTGAATTATTATACCTTGCATATAAATTTAAAGCAGGTTTTGATCCCACACCTTTGGATTTAATTATAGTACATTTAAACCCAATAGCGTTAAGTTTTTTTGATAAGAATTTCATTATACCCTTATCCTCAGTTTTAACTG
>CEUJ01181720.1_pt1 | contig 15397 bp, 16 predicted proteins | sample 361531 | NCBI WGS metagenome assembly CEUJ01 (sample SAMEA2622842, study PRJEB7988) | marine metagenome | biome: marine biome (ENVO:00000447); feature: marine epipelagic mixed layer (ENVO:xxxxxxxxx); material: "saline water (ENVO:00002010), including plankton (ENVO:xxxxxxxx)" | depth 140 m | reverse complement strand
TATTATACTTACTACAAACCTTTTCTAAAATTTTAATTGCTTGATCAATTTCATTTTTTTTTACATTAAGTGGTGGTAAAATTCTTATTACATTTTCAGCAGCTCTAATTGTTAATAAATTATTTTGCTCTAAGGATTTTATAAAATTTGTTTGATTAAAAAAAAGTTGCATTCCAATCAATAAACCTTTTCCTCTTATATCTTTAATAATATATGGATATTTATTTTTTAATTGATTCAATTTTACGAAAAAATAATCTGACATTTTCTTAACATTTTTTAAAAATCTTGGCTTACATATTTGTTTCATAACTTCAATTCCAACCGCACATGCGTTGGGATTTCCTCCAAATGTTGATCCATGACTTCCTGGTCCCATAGCATTAGCAACCTTATTTACCATTAAAACAGCACCAATTGGAAAACCTCCACCTATACCTTTTGCAATCGGAACAATATCTGGTTTTATTTTTGAGCTCTCAAAAGCAAAAAAATCTCCAGATCTTCCTACACCTGACTGCACTTCATCCAAAATTAATAATATTTTTTTTTCATTACAAACTTTTCTTAAATATTTAAGACATTCATCGGGAATAGTCTTAATTCCACCTTCTCCCATTACCGTTTCAACCATGATTGCTGCTGTATTCTTTGTAATTTTATTCCTTAAGTTTGGAAATCTTGGCTTAAATTTCCTAAATTCTATATGATCAAATCCTGGAACTTTAGGTCCATATCCCTCTGTCATTTTTTTTGATCCGCTTGCATAAATTGCTGCTATTGTTCTTCCATGAAATGAATTTTTTATACAAAGTATCCTATTTTTATTTTGCTGCCCGATTGAGAAGAAATATTTTCTAGCAACTTTTATTGCTGCTTCTGTGGCCTCAGCGCCGCTATTTTGAAATATAACTTTATCTGCAAAAGTATTTTTTGTTAACATTTTTGCTAATTTCTCTGCCTCCGGTATCTGAAAAGCATTTGACAAATGCCAAAGCTTTTTTGATTGCTTATTAAGAGCTTTGACTAAGTCTCGATTTGCATGTCCTAGTGAATTTACAGCTATTCCTTGAACAAAATCTAAATATTTTTTACCTCGGGTTGAATATAAAAAACAACCCTTGCCATATTTAAAAGATATTTTTCTTCTATTATAATTATTGGCCAGTGAACTCATAAATTTTGTTTTTATCTTATACACATTTAAATCGTATTGGCTTAAATAAAATGCAACCAAAGGTTAAATTATAATTTTTTAATTAACTGTTAAAAAATCAAAAAAAAAACTTGCTTAAAACCCCAAATTATGAGTTACATAATGTTGTATGAATTTATTTATAAAACACTATATTTAGTAATAAATGAGCTGGGACGAAAAAAAGATTAACATATTAAGAAATGAGTGGGGTAAGGGCAAAACGGCCTCTCAAATTGCTGAAATGATTGGAGGAGTTAGCAGAAATGCTGTGATAGGAAAAGCTCACAGACTAAATTTATCTATTAAAATAAAAAAAAGAAGTCCACAAAATACATATAGTTCAAAAGAAGAAAACAATCATAGGAAGGTAAATTATAATAGTAAAAGATCAAAATTTAGAAGTTTAGTTTTAGATAAAAATTTTGAAGCAGCAAAAAATATATCACTTGAAGAATTAAATGAAGATACTTGTAAGTACATGGAAGGTCATCCAGATCAAAAAAATTCCACTTTTTGTGGAAGAAAGACCGTTGAAAAATTTTCATATTGTCCACTTCATCTAATGATTGTGTATCAGCCGAAAGGTAAAAAAGATGAAGTTGCTCTTAAAGAAGATGAAGTTCCTGCATTTATTGAAAAAAAGGTAAAGTCAGCTTAGTTAAAATTTAAACTTTGTTTTTGTCTTTTGAAAATTCACCTCCATACTTCCAAGAGTATGAATACTTTAAAATTTCTTGATCGAAAAATTTTAAATTTTTATTTAATTTTAAATCTAAATTAGTTTTATATTTACCGGAAGGTGAATTATTAAAATTTAATAAAATTAATTGGTCTTTAGTTAATAAAGGATTTTTCATTGAAATTTCAAAAAAAGTTGCGATCATATTTGCTATAAATAAAGGAGTTGGTAATAAAAATCTTTTTATTTCCAATGATTTAAGAATCTTTTCAATTATTTCTTTGAATGAAATATTTTCTGGACCTATACATTCTATAGTTTGTGATTTATAATCATTTTCAATAACTTTCTCTATTATTTCACACATATCCGTTACATGAATAGGATAAAAAATTGTCTTTCCCTCATAATATATTGGAAAAATTGGGAGTAATTTTAGCATTGACATTAATTTAGTAGTAAACTTGTCATCAATACTATAAACGATTGATGGTTTTAATATTACATAATTTTCAAATGCATTTTTAATTTCAATTTCACCATTAAGTTTGCTTAATGCATATTTGCTATTTTTAGCATCTTCTATACCAAGAGCAGACAGATGGATGAACTGTTTTAAATTATTTTTTTTTGCTAGTTCGGCCAATTTTTTGGGAAGTAAACAATGAATATTATTAAAAGAAAATTTATTTTTATCAGTTAATATTCCAATTAAATTTATACAAATATCTTTATTTTTAAAAATTTCATTAAGCTTTTCGTAATTAAATGTTTCAAGTTCAATAATATTTATCCAGCCTGCATTTGCCTGACTTTTTAAAACATATCCTTTTGTATGAATATTTCGAGTAACAACAGTGATCCTAAAATTTTTTCTAGCTAATTTTCTTAGTAAATTCCTGCCAATTTGTCCGGAAGCTCCAAAAACTAGAATTTCTATAGGTTTCATATATATATATATTATGCAAATAGATATTAATTTACATAAGAATGATTTGCCAGATGAAATCATGTTTAAGGACAAAAAGTCTTTAGCTGTAGACTCTGAGTTTTCTGGCCTAAATGTTAATAGGGATAAGCTTTATTTAGTGCAAGTTTCGTCTGGAAATAACGATGCACATATAATTCAGCTTAATAGAGAAAATTACGACGCACCTAATTTAAAAAAAATTTTAAGTGACTCAAACATTAATAAAATTTTTCATTTTGCAAGGGCCGATATGGTTTTCATAAAAAAGTATCTTAAGATTGATGTTCAAAATGTAAGTTGCACAAAAATTATGAGCAAACTTGCTCGTAGTTATTCTGATAGACATGGTTTAAAAGATTTAGTTAAAGAATTTCTTGGAATAGAATTAAGCAAGCAATTTCAAAGTACAGATTTTGGGGGCCAACTAAATGAAAAACAATTAAAATACTGTGCTAGTGATGTTATATATCTCCACAAAATTTACTCAAACCTAGAAAAAATTTTAAAAAGAGAGAAACGTTACCAGCTTTATGAAAAAGCTATTAGTTGCATTCAGACAAGGGTTGATCTAGATTTAGCTTCGTTTACAGAAGATGTTTGGTCTCATTAAATTTATATGAAAGATAATTTTTCTAAAATTGGAAAAGAAGTAGTTCAGGCTGAAATTAATGCATTAAAAAAATTAAAGAAATCTATTAATAGCGATTTCAGCAAAATTGTAAATTCTATTTTAAAATGTAAAGGAAAAGTTATATTTTCAGGAGTTGGTAAATCTGGCATTATTTCAAATAAAATATCTTCAACACTTTCATCATTAGGTATTCCCTCATTTTATGTGGATGCGGGATCGGCCTCACATGGTGACTTAGGAATGATCACATCTAATGATGTTCTAATAATAATTAGTCATAGTGGAGAAACCTCTGAATTGAAAAATTTAATTCAATATACTAAAAGAAATAAGAATATAATTTTGATTGGAATTACTTCAAAAAAAAATTCTTTATTATATAAATCTAGTAACCTACATTTTCTTTTACCATCAATTATTGAAGCAGGACCTGGAAATTATATACCATCTTCTAGTACAACCTCACAAATATGCTTTGGTGACGCTTTAGCTATATCAACTATTAAAAAAAGAAAATTTTCAAAGTTTGATTTTAAAAAATTTCATCCAAGTGGAAGTCTTGGCGCTAAGTTAAAAACTGTTGGTGAATTGATGTATAAAGGATCAAAAATACCTTTTATAACTGAAAATTCAAATATCAAAATGGCCCTTAAAGTATTTAATAAAAAAAATTTGGGTGTATTAATTGCAATCGACAAAAAAGGTAATACCTCAGGTATAATTTCGGACGGAGATCTAAAAAGGATAAATTATAAATCAGATAATATTAATAATATAATTATAAAAAAAGTAATGAAAAAAAATCCAATATTTGTTAACGAAAACATGTTAGCTGCAGAGGCGTTGTCTATAATGAATAGTCAAAAAATAACTGCATTATGTGTATATAAAACGAACAAAAGAAAAACAATTGGATTAATACACATACACAACATTTTAAACGCAAATATTAATTAAGAATGAAATATAAAAATATTTATCAGCTCATAATTTTTATAAGTATTTTTGTTATTTTGGCAGCTTTCTACTTTTCATTTTTTCATCAAAAAAATAATATGGACCAATCTGAAAAAAATAAACAAACCGAAAAAAGCGCCAAATTGAAGGAAAATATATTAAACGAATTAGTAAATATAGAATTCAATTCAACCGATAGCGATGGAAATGAATTTTATATAAATGCTGAAAGGGCAGTGGTAGAAATGAATCAAGAAAATGAAAATATAATCGATTTGGAAGGGGTAGTTTCAATAATAAATTTAAAAAACAAAGGTATTATAAATATTTTTGCTAATAATGCTTTATATGACAAAGTTAGCCATGATACACTTTTCTATAATGAGGTAAAATCTGAATTTTTAAACAATTCAATTATATCTAAAAACCTAGATGTATTATTTACAAAAAAAATTTCAAAAATTTACAATAATGTAGTATTTGAAAACGATAAAATTAAATTAAAAACAGATAAAATTTTAATTGATATGAAAACTGGAGATATAAAGTTAGAAATGGAAAGTAATAGTGATAAAGTGAAATTATTAACAAAAAATGAGTATTTTAATTAAAAAATTTAGAATTAAATCTTTTAAAGATGAAAATCCAATTATCTCAATTAAAGATTTGACAATTTCATATGGAAACAGACAAATTGTAGAAAATCTTAATCTAACAATTCAAAGATCTGAAATATGTGGATTATTGGGGCCTAATGGTGCAGGCAAAAGTTCAATATACCACACAATAATTGGACTAATAAAACCAACTTTCGGAAAAATATATATAGATGGAGTCGATGTGTCCAATATACCAACTCATACAAGATGTGCAAAGTTTGGAATATCATGGGTTCCTCAATATGGAGGGTCATGGTCAGATTTGAGTGTATTTGATAATCTTTTAGCGATTGCGGAATTACATATTAAAAACAAAGAAGAAAGATTGGCAAAAGTTAATAATCTAATTAGAAAATTTGAATTACAGAATGTTATTCAACTAAAGTCTAAGTATTTGTCAGGTGGACAAGTTAGAAAACTAACTTTAGCTATGGCTATGGTTAAAGATACTAAAATACTTATTTTAGATGAACCTTTCGCTGCTCTTGATCCACAAAGCGTAAGAATGATACAACAAATTATTGTCAGTCTTCAAATGTTTGAAAAAATATCAATTTCAATCTCAGATCATTCATCAAGAGATCTGTTAAGTTGCGTTGATAGTGCGATGGTTTTATCAGAGGGTAAGATAGTTGCCAAAGGCACCCCTCAAGAACTTATAAAAAATACTAAAGCAATAGAAGCATATTTCGGTGAGGGTTATAAGTTTTAGTCCTTAGTAATGAAAAACCAAGTAACTATATATAAATTAATAAAACCATTTAAAAAAGAAATAATTGTCTCTAGTGATAAAAGTTTAAGTATTAGATGTATACTATTATCATCAATAGCAATTGGTAAATCAAGGATATTTAATCTTTTAGAATCTGAAGATGTAATAAGCGCATTAAATATAGTAAAAAAATTTGGTGTAAAATTTTTAAAAAAAAAAAATTATTTTGAAATTTACGGAGTAGGAATAAATGGTTTTAAAATTAAAAAAAATACTGTTTTAAATGCTGGAAACTCTGGGACTCTTGCTAGATGTATACTAGGCCTTAGTTCTGCAATAAATACTAAAGTTAAACTTACGGGGGATCAAAGTTTATCAAAAAGAGATTTTGAACGAGTAATTTTACCACTAAAATTATTTGGCGTTAATATAAAATCAAATAAAGGAAAGTTGCCTATTGAGCTTTCAGGATCGCCCTATCTAAAACCAATAAAATATTTTGAAAAAAAAGGTAGTGCGCAGGTAAAAACTTGTATTATATTAAGTGCAATTAATACGCCTGGTATAACAAAATTAAAAGCTATTAGATCTCGAAATCATACTGAACTTATGCTTAAAAGCTTTAATTATCCGATTAAAGTTAAAAATTTTAAAAATTTTGATGAGATTGAAATAACAGGAAAAAGTCAGTTTAAAGCTTTTGACTACAATATACCAGGGGATATTAGCTCAGCATCATTTTTTATTGTTTTGACACTTTTATCAAGGAGCTCAGATTTATTAATTAAAAATATTAATATAAATAGTTCAAGAACAGGAATTATTAAAATCCTAAATAAAATGAATGCAAAAATTAAGATAATAAACAAAAGAAATTATAAAGGCGAAATTATTGGGGATTTAAAAATTAAGAGTGCAAAAAACTTAAAATCAATAAATTGTCCTCAAAATTTAAATAGCTCTGCAATTGATGAATTTATTTTAATTTTTTTAGTTGCTTGTAAATCAACAGGAATATCTAAATTTAAAAATTTAGGTGAGCTTAATAAAAAGGAAAGCCCAAGACTAGATATTGCAATAAAGTTTATGAGGACGATTGGTATTAAAGTTATAAGGAAAAAAAACGATATTAAGATTTATGGAAATCCTTATCTTAAACTTGAAAATATTTACCATTCAAAAAACTTTTTAAAAGATCATCGTATATTTATGATGTCTGTAATTGCAGCACTTACATTTGGAGGAAAAAAATGGATTATCGATGACAAGGACTCGATCAAAACTTCTTTTCCTAATTTCTTAGAAATTTTAAAAAAACTTGGAGCAAGAATAAATTGAAAAAAAGAAAAAATATTATTACTGTTGCAATCGACTCTCCTGCAGCTGCAGGTGCTGGTAGTCAAGCAAAGTTAATAGCCAAACATTATAATCTACTTTACCTGGATACTGGAAGAATATACAGGCATATTGGTAAAATGAAATTAGAACTTGATGATAAAAAATTCAACTATTCATTAATTAAAAAAGAAGTTAAAAAATTGAAAATAAAAACATTACAAAATAAAAGCTTGTTATCTGATAAAGTTGCAACATCAGCATCAATAATATCAAAAGACAAAAATATAAGAAAAATAGTTCACCACTTTCAGCAGAAATGTGCTTACTATCCGCCGAGAAAATATGCTGGTTCAGTCCTAGATGGTAGAGATATAACTTCAATTCAAATGAGAAATGCTATGTTTAAATTTTTTATAACCGCTAACTTAAAAACAAGAGCTTTAAGACGATACAAAGAATATATAAGCTTAAAAAAACGCATCACATTAAAAGAAGTGACAAAAAGTATTAAAAAACGTGACAAATCTGACAGAACTAGAAAATATGGACCATTAATAAAAACAAAAGATTCAACCTTGATTAATACTACTAAATTAAGTAAGAAAGCGTGCTTTAAAAAAATAAAAGCGATTATGGATAGGAAATTAATAAATTAATGGAAGTATATAAAGATATTTCAAACGACCAAAATCTTGAATTCAAAAAATTACTTATAGATAACTTTTCAAAAACTAAAATTGAAGAAGGTAAACTTTTAACAGGAAAAATTACAAAAATTTCTGAAAAACATGTTTATTTATTAATTGATGGAATGAAAAGTGAGGCTTTAATAGATATTAACGAAGTAAAACTAGTTTATGGAAATAAAGATATCAAAGAAAACGACAACTTAGAAGTTTATCTTGAAAAAATTGAAGACAAGAATGGCGAAGTTATTGTATCTGCAAGCAGAGCGCAAAAAATTCGGGGATGGTATGTCTTAGAAAAAGCTTATGAAGAAAATAAAAATGTAAAAGGAAAAATTGTTTCAAAATGTAAAGGTGGTGTAATAGTAGAACATATGGATACAAAATCTTTAATGTTTTGCCCAGGTTCGCAAATAGATTCTAAACCGCTAAAAAGTTTTGATCATTTATTTGGAGTTGAACAAGATTTTAAAATTATTAAACTCGATAAGTATAGAGGCAATGCTTGCGTCTCTCGTAGAGAAGTCATAAGTTCATTTAAAAGGGAAGATAAAGCAAAAATTTTAGAAAAATATAATGTTGGCGACATTATAAAAAATGCGATTGTTAAAGGTTATAGTTCTTTTGGATGTTTTTTTGAGGTGAATAATGAAATTGATGTTTTGGTTCATTTACAAGAAATTTCTTATTCAAGAATAAGTCATCCTGATGAAGTATTTACTGTTGGTGAAAAACACGATTTAAAAGTTATTTCTATCGACAAAGAAAAAATGCAAATATCATGTTCAATAAAAGCATTAACGCCAGATCCATTTGAGAATATTACTAACTACGAAATTGGAAAGACGTATAAAGCAAAAGTTATTAAAGTGGTTGATTACGGCGCGTTCTGTGAACTTCAGCCAGGACTTACATGTCTATTGCACTCTAGCGAAATAAGTTGGAGTAAAAAAAGTGTTATTCCAAGTAAATTTTTTAGAGTAAACGAGGAAATTGATTGTGTTATTACAGAAGTTGATAAAGAAAAGAAAAGAATTGCGATATCACATAAGCTTGCAAAAGAAAATCCTTACGAAAGTTTTAAAAATAAATATCCAGAAAACTCAAAATTAAAAGGAATTATTTCAAATATTAAAGATTTTTCAATTTATGTTAATGTTCAAGAGTTTGATATAGATGGATTTCTTCATGCTAATGACTTGTCATATTCTGGAAAGCCGGAGGACGAAATTAAAAAATACAATAAAGGTGACGAAATAAACGTAAAAGTTTTAGAAGTAAAACCAAAAGATCAAAGAATTAAATTTGGAGTAAAACAACTAGAGGAAGATCCGTTTGATGCCTTTAAAGACAAGAAAGTAAACGACATTTTAACAGTTAAAGTTAAATCAACTAGTCCTAAAGGTATAATGGTTTCACCTGAAGGTAGCAGTCTTGAAATTTTAATTAAGAAAAATGCAATCGCAATTAACGCTGAAGATGCAAGGAGTAATAGATTTATAGCTGGGGATAGAATAGATGCAGCCATTTCTGAGATAAACGCAGAAAAAAGAAAAATCGTTTTAAGTATTAAGCTGCTTGAAGAAATGCAAAATAAAGAGGCTGTTTCTAAATTCTCAAGTCCACTTAGTGGAAAAAATTTACCATTTTCCTCACTTTCTGAAAAACTAGGTGGAAAAAAGAAAGATGATAAATAATTAAAATTGTCAATATCTAGATCAGACATAGAAAAAATAATTTCAGAGAACTTCCCCAATATATATAAGAAAGACTTGAATAAGTTATTTGACATTTTGTTTGAGGAAATTGTTAAGGCTCTAAGTAATGGAGAAAGAGTAGAATTGAGAGATGTAATGACACTTGAAACAAGAATTCAAAAAAAAAGGATCTCCTTAAACCCTAAAACTTTGGAGAAAGTTGAGGTACCTGAAAAAAAAAGTATAATTTTTAAATGCTCCAAGGAATGGAAATTAAAACTTAATGAAAAATTATAAAATATTTATTGCTTGTGATACAACTAACCAAAAAAAAGTAAGACATATAATAGCTAATACAAAAAATAGTAAAATTCAAATTGGATATAAATTTGGGCTTGAATTCATAAATTCAAAAAATGGTAGAAATTTTTTGTCTCAATTGAAAAAAAAAATTGTTTTTTTGGATTTAAAGTTGAATGATATTCCAAATACTTGCTTATCTACAATAAAAGCTATTAAAGATTTGAAGCCAAATTATATAACAATTCATATAAGTGCAGGATTTGAGGCCTTAAAAGCTGTCAAGAAAGTATCAGGCAAAATTAAAGTAGCTGGTGTAACAACATTAACCTCTTTAAATGATAAATCTTTAAAAGAAATAGGTTATGATAAAACAGTTAACACTTTAATTTTACACCAATCAAAGTTAGCTATAAAAGCAAAATTAGATGCATTGGTATGCAGTGCAAGAGAAGTAAAATTTGTAAAAAAAATTTTCAAAAAAGAAATAATTACTCCAGGAATCAGATTTAACAAAAAAAAAAATGATCAGAAAAGAGTAATGACCCCAGTTGAAGCCTTTAGATTTGGAAGTGATTGGATTGTAATTGGTAGACCAGTAACCAAAGGTAACATTAAAAACAATATGAAAAAATTGATTAATCATTTAGAAAATGATTAAAGGTACAAAAATTTGTGGCGTATCAGATGAGAAAACTTTAAAATTTATTCTTAATCACAAGCACCCATCACAGTTTGTTGGGTTTATCACAAATTATGAAAAATCGCACAGAAATGTCAATTTGGATTATCTAAAAAAATTATCAGATCTAAATAATAATCACACTTCTCTTGTATCTGTTCTTGTCAATCCAGATAACGAAATATTAGAAAAAATAAAGAATTTTAAATTTGATTATTATCAACTATATGATGTGGAACCAGAAAGAACAAATTTAATTAAAAAAAAATATAACAAAAAAATAATTTCTGCATTAACAATTGAAAAATTCGAGGATGTTGAAAATTATAAATTATATCAAGATATTTCTGACATTATTCTATTTGATGGAAAAGGATATGAAAAATCAATTGGTTTTAATCATAAATTCTTAGATAAGGTGCCAAATTATATTACAAAAATGATAGCTGGTAATATAAAAATTGATAATATTCCTAAATTAAAAAATTTAGATTTTTTTATAGATTTAAGTAGTGCATTGGAAAATGATGAGGGTAAAAAAGATTTAAATAAAATAGATTATTTTTTAAATAACATTAAATTTTATGAAGCTTAAAAAAAAAGTTCCTTTAATTGATCAACATAATAAATTTGGTATGTGGGGCAGATTTGGTGGTAGCTTTGTGCCCGAAACACTTAAAAAACCCATAGAAGATTTAGAAATTCTTTTCAACAAGCTTAGATATAATAAAAATTTTATAAGAGAGAGAGATAGATATTTCAAAAACTGGGTAGGTTCACCTACTAGATTTATAAAATTAAAAAACTTATCAAACCATATTGATGGGGCTGAAATATGGGCTAAAGTAGTTTCGGATGCAAATGGCGGTGCACATAAAATTTATAATGCAACGGTACATTGTTTACTAGCAAAAAAGGCAGGAAAAAAATTTATAGTTGGGGATACTGGCGCTGGCTATGCTGGAAAAATGTTAAGTATGGCTGCAAGAAAATTTGGACTTAAATGTAAAATATTTATGGGTGCAAAAGACATTTTGAGACAACAGCCCAATGTCAAGGCTATAAAGAAAAATGGAGCTGAAGTAGTTCCTGTGTATACAGGAAGTCAAACATTAGTGGATGCAGTTTCTGAGTGCATGAGATATTGGGTGGCAAATTGTGATACCACAGCTATGTGTGTTGGATCAACTGTAGGACCTAATATTTTTGTAAAAATATGTGGGTGGAGCACAAGTCAAATTTCAAGAGAATTAAAAAAGCAAATTATTAAGGAATTTGGATCAATTCCAAAAAAATTAAAACTTTATAATTGTGTTGGAGGAGGATCTTCTAGTTATGGATTTTGGAGTGAATTCATGGACTTTGATAGAAGTCAGGTCGAATTAATAGGAGTTGAGGCAGGGGGTCCGAAAAAAAGTAAGAGACATGCGGCACCACTAACTTATGGTTCAAAGATTGGAATACTTCATGGAGCTGCACAATATGTCAATCAAAATTTTGAGGGACAGATTGAAGAAACTGAGTCAATATCTGCAGGACTTGATTATCCCGGTGTATCACCACTACATTGTTTTTTAAAGGACACTAAAAGAGCTAGGTACACTGCTGCCAGCGATGAAGAGGCACTAGAAGCATACAAACTTGTAACAAGCTATGAAAAATTGAGACCCTCTCTAGAACCAAGTCATGCTTTTTATGTTGCAATTCAAGAATCTAAAAAATTAAGCAATGATACAATTATTATTGTTAATAGTTGTGGTGACGCTCACAAAGACAAGAATATTTTAAAAAGTAGATTAGGTAAAAATTATGAGTAATTTAATAACATTGGCATTTAAAAAAGCAAAAAAGCAAAAAAAAACTATGTTACTAACTTATATAGTGGCTGGTGATAATTCTAAAAATTTATCTCTTAAAATTTTAAAATCTATTTCAAAAATTGTTGACATATGCGAACTTGGTTTTCCTCACAATACACCAATTGCAGATGGTGGACAAATTCAAACAAGCGCTTATAGAGCAATTAAAAATGGAATTAAAATAAATGATGTATTTAAAGTTGTAAAAGATTATAAAAAATTTGCTTTTGCTAAACCAATTATTCTGATGGGGTATTATAATATGATTTATCAATATGGAGAAAATCAATTTTTAAATAAATGTAAAAAGTCTGGAGTGGATGGAATTATAGTTGTTGATTTACCTTGGCCGGAAAATAAATCTTTTTCAAGAAAATGTAAGAAAAAGAAATTATGCTTTGTTCAACTGATCTCTCCAACCACACCATATATTCGTGCAAAAAGGATTATCAAAGATTCGCATGATATGATTTATTATATATCGATGTTATCTACAACTGGTGGAAAGCTTAATGTTACTCCAAGAAAAATATTATTTAATTATAAAAAAATAAAGAAAATAAATCCTAATAAAAATTGTGTAATAGGCTTTGGTATTACTGAAAAATCAATTGGTAAATTAAAATCTGCTGATGGGTTAGTTGTTGGTAGTGCAATATGCAAAGAAATAACTAAAAGTATTGCAAAAAGACAAAATCCTGTCACAAATGTAGTTAAAACTGTAATAAAATTAAAAAATAAGATTTCATGAATTGGATTAATAAAATAAAAAAACTCGGGGAAAGTATTAAAAAAAATATAAATAAGAAATTTCCAACTAAATCTGAAAGGGAAACAAGTGCATGGACGAGTTGCTGCAAAGGACCAATTTTAAAAACAGACTTAAAAGAAAACCTATATGTTTGTCCACATTGCAATAAACATCATAGAATAAGTCCAACTCAAAGATTTGATATATTTTTTGGTGAAAACAATTATAAAATTCTTAAAACCCCAATTCCTAAAGATGACCCCTTAGAATGGACAGATAAGAAATCCTATAAAGATAGACTAAAAGACGCTAGAAAAAAAACTAACCAAGATTGTGCAGTAGTAATTGCGGAAGGTGTATTAAAAAATATTCAGGTGACTGTTGGCGCAACAAATTTTGACTTTATAGGTGGATCAAGTGGTGCGGCTGAAACAGAGGCGATAATTTACGGTGTTCAACATGCAATTGACAACCAAACACCTTTTATTTTTTGGCCATGTGGAGGAGGTCAAAGAATGTTTGAAAGTCCGATTGCTTTAGCTGGCATGACCAAAACAACATTGGCAATAAATGAACTAAAAAAAAATAACTTACCTTATTTAGTATGTTTCACTGATCCTACAGCTGGAGGTATAACAGCAAGTTTTGCTATGTTAGGCGATATTCAATTTTCAGAACCAGGCGCACTGATTGCATTTGCTGGTCGAAGAGTGGTTCAAGCTACAGTTAAAGAGGAATTACCGCCTGATTTCCAAACAGCAGAATTTCTTCTTAAACATGGATTTGTAGATAGAATAGTAGAAAGAAAAAACTTAAAAAATGAGATTGGATCAATATTGTCAATATTGCTAAAAATTGATTCTAGGGTTAATTTAGAAAATGATAACCAATCTTCAAAAAATATTAGTTCGTTTACAAAAGCTGCATCCTAAAGAGATAGATTTAAGCTTAGGTAGAATTAAAAATATTTGTAATAAATTAAATAATCCTGAAAAAGATCTTAAAGTAATTTCTGTGGTTGGTACAAATGGAAAAAATAGTACAATTCAGGCAATGAGATCAATATTAAATGAAGCCAAAATTAAAACTAACATTTATACAAGTCCACACATACAAAAAATTAATGAAAGATTTGTTATTAATAGTAAAGAAATGAATGATTTAGAGTTATCTAAATTATTTTTAGAGATAGAGAAAATTAATAATGGCGAAGAAATTACCTTTTTTGAAATTCTCACTGCAGCTTTTTTGAAAAAGGCGAGTGAAAATAAAAACAATTTAAATATTATTGAAGCTGGATTATTTCATAGATTTGATGCTACAAATATTTTTAATCATAATTTAGCATCAGTTGTTACTGCTATTGGAATAGATCATACTGATTGGTTACCAAGAAATGAAAGAACTATGGATCAAATAATATTTGAGAAAACTTCAAAATTATTAAAATCAAAAATAATTGTATCTAAACAAGATAATAAAGAAGTTTTTTCAAAAATTGAAAATTCACTGGTAAATAATTTGTCTAAAAAAATATTTTTTAATAATCAGTATTCTTTCACATTGAGTGAAAATAATTTTTTTTATTATGAGGATGAATTTGGTGGGTTAAAACTACCACTTCCAAATCTTCTTGGAGAGTTTCAGCTAGCAAATATCGCAACTGCTATTGCAACTTTAAGAAATATTGAGGAAATTAAATTAAAAGAGATCCATATCAAAAATGGGATAAAAAAAATCCAATGCATTGGAAGATTGCAAGAAATTAAATCAGGAAATCTTAAAAAATTAATTAAAAATAACAAATTAATTGTTGATGGTTCTCATAATCCATTGGGTGGGAAAGTTCTTTCTAATTACCTTGATAGTATTGATAATAATATTCATTTAATTGTTGGAATGATGTCCAATAAAAAACACCAAGAATTTTTAGACAATTTTACCAACAAGCTTTCATCATTAACAACTATAGATATCCCAAACCAACCAAATTCAATAAATGGTGAAAAACTTAAAAATAAAATTAAAGGATTTAAAAATATTAGATATAAAAAATCAGTCAAAGAGGCATTGGAGACATTGAATTTAAAAGATAACGATATTGCAATAGTTACAGGCTCACTTTATTTAGCTGGTGAAGTGTTAAATCTTAATTAAATATTTTGCTCTATCCAAGATTTTAAATCAGACTTAGTTGTTGCCCCAACTTTAGTGGCTTTCAATTCTCCGTTTTTAAATAATAACATTGTTGGAATTCCTCTTACACCATACTTAGTTG
>CEUJ01064732.1_pt1 | contig 15465 bp, 19 predicted proteins | sample 361531 | NCBI WGS metagenome assembly CEUJ01 (sample SAMEA2622842, study PRJEB7988) | marine metagenome | biome: marine biome (ENVO:00000447); feature: marine epipelagic mixed layer (ENVO:xxxxxxxxx); material: "saline water (ENVO:00002010), including plankton (ENVO:xxxxxxxx)" | depth 140 m | reverse complement strand
GATGTAGCAGAGGTTGATATGCTTGGAAATCTCTATGCAAAGAAACCAGGGACAATAACCCTCACCGCTTCAGTAGAAAACGTTAAAGAAGCAGTAAAGGTCAAAGTCGTCAAGAACCCTGTACGTAAAATCAATTTGTCTGCAAGCGAAGATCAGATACGAACTGGGGACGTTCTGCGTTTCGACGCTGAGGCTGTGAATAGATCAGGTAGACGGGTTAAAGATGTCCCGATTACGTTTTCCTTTACAGGGCGCGCAGAGTATGGGATCGGTTTACCGGCTTCCGCTGTGATTAACGATGAGGGAAAATTTGTTGCAGAAACGCCAGGCGTGTTTACCATCATTGCTGAATCTGGAGGTTTTTCGGCGCGAAAGACGGTCAAGGTTGTTGCGCGAAACGTTAGAAAGAAAGCTATCAAAGTTGGTCATGGTACCGTTTCTAATGTACGCACCTCCGACCTTTGGGTATGGCCAGGAGTTGGTAAGCATAAGGGAAAAGATTTTGCCGTAACTGGAACTTGGAGCGCAAACGGCGAAGCTTACTTTTGGGATGTAACCGAACCTGAAAAGATGCACATTATCGATACGGTCACGGTGGACGCTCGTACGGTTAATGATGTGAAGGTTTCAGAAAACGGTGAAGTTGCTGTTATCACGCGAGAGGGTGCATCCAACAGAAAGAATGGGTTTGTCATTTTAGATGTAAGAGACCCTTTCAATGTGAAGATCTCAGCGGAGTATAATGACGACATGACGGGCGGCGTTCACAACGTATTCATCTACGATAATCATGTGTACGCAGTGAACAACGGTCGCAAGTACGATGTCATAAACATTGAAGACCCTGCAAATCCCTTTAGAGTTTCTAGGTATGAACTTGATACCCCAGGGCATGGAGTGCATGACGTTTGGGTCATTGATGGCTTAGCCTATTCATCTAACTGGGCGGATGGAGTACATATCGTTGATGTTGGAGCTACAAAAATGAACGAAACCGATCGTTCAAAATCTCGCTACAATCCTTTCCTTGCTATGGCTGGTCAAGGCAGTCCTGGTAATCCGGTTAAACTCGGAGAGATGAAAGATCCTAATGGACATAACCACGCAGCGTTCCCTTTTATAAGTCAATCTGCCGACAAATTTTATATCATCGCTGGCGATGAATATGGAAATGAATTTGGTATGGCGGGTGGATTTCACTTTCTTGATTTCACGAACCCAAGATCACCTAAGGAGACCGCGGTCTACCAGGTACCTGAGGCAGGGTCGCACAATCACTGGGTGCATGGGGATACGTTGCTCGCTTCCTATTATCAAGGAGGTCTTCGCGTAGTTGATATTTCTGGTGAGCTCATGGGTGATATCTACGCGCAAGGAAGGGAAATAGCCTACTTTAACTCAAGCGATCCTGATGGTTTTGCACCCACCACAAACGTATGGGGTACCATGCCGTACAAAGGGTTGATCTATTTTTCAGATATGAATAATGGACTTTGGGCGATCAGACTTGAAGACGAAACCATGGGAACCAATTAGGTAAAAATATTTCTATTAGCGATAATCGATAAGTGTTTTAATACACGAATTTTTTCAGAAACAACTAAAAGGAGATAATGAAATGAAAAAAATACTTCTAGTATTAATGGGGGTAATAATCCTTAATCCTTCGCAATTATTTGCGGGTGATGAGGAAGATATTAAGAAACAGATTCTAGCAAATAATGCTTATGCAAAAAAAAATAATCAAGCTGCCGATGAGTATTCTGCAAAGGGTGCTTTGGAATTTTGGTCAAGCGGGGGGCTGTTGCATACTGTAAGCCCAGGAGGTAGGCCAGAAAAATATGACTATATGAATATCGACTTTAAGCATATTGAAGTCGTTGTTCTTGTTCCCAAGAAAGCCGCGGTTGCAATGTATTACTCTGAAGGATCCATGAAGCCAGAGAATGCCCCAGCAGTGTCACACTATTTGACTCGAGTTACTCAAGTATTCGTTAAAGAGGGTGGAAAATGGAAGATCAGAGCTTCGCATTGGTCTCCAGTTACGGGTGGATCGGGAACCTCTCAATCTTCTATGGACTAGATTAAATATTGTTACTAATTATTTAAGCTTTTTTACCATACAGTATTAATTAAAGAGCCTCTATTTTTTGTAGGGGCTTTTTAATTAATTATTGCATTCATTGCAATGTCCAATATAGAGATGCTCTGAATTATTGATCGTATAATTTGGAATGGATGGAGCTGAGACTTCTATGGGTAAGCAGGATGAAATTCCACAGTCTTGACACATAAAATGCGGGTGATTTGCTTGCTCGTTTAACCCTTTTAATTTTGAAAAGTTTTTTGCGTATCTTTTTAATCCATCCTTATCAGTAAATGAGTGCAACTCTCCGGCCTCCTCAAGTCTGTCTAAAATACGATAGACTGTAGTTTTGTTCATTTTTTTGCTAAAAGTATCGGTCAACTCAACAACGGATAGAGCATTGCTGGTATTTTCAAAAAGATCCAATATAAGCTTTACAGTTTTTGTTTTTCTTGAGAACGACATCTTTCTTAATGCAAATCAGTTGCAATAAAATAATTATTTTTTTTAAATTATTGAAGTTTAATAATTAGATATTATTTCAATTTACTAAAAAAATTAAGAAGAAAATAAAATGCAAAAATTACCAGTAACCGTTTTGTCGGGTTTTCTTGGAGCAGGAAAAACCACAGTATTGACTCATGTTTTAAACAATAGAGAAGGAAAAAAGGTAGCGGTTATTGTTAACGACATGAGTGAGATAAACATAGACAAATCTATGGTACAAAACGATGTATCATTAAACCACCAAGAGGAAAAGCTTGTTGAAATGAGTAATGGGTGCATTTGCTGCACGTTACGAGAGGATTTGCTCATTGAAGTTACAAAGTTAGCTAAAGATGGAAAATTTGACTATTTGCTCATTGAATCAACCGGTATTTCTGAACCTTTACCTGTTGCAGAAACATTCACCTTTGAAGATGAGTCCGGACAATCGCTTTCTGATGTAGCAAAACTTGATACAATGGTTACTATCGTTGATGCTGTAAACTTTCTTAAAGACTACGATGAAGCAAAGTATCTTCAAGAAGTAGGGGAGTCTCTAGGTGAAGACGATCAAAGAAGCGTGGCCGATTTGCTAGTGGATCAGGTTGAGTTTGCAGATATTATCTTAATTAGTAAGACTGACCTTGTTACCGAAGCAGATATAAATAAACTTAAAGCAATACTCAAAACATTGAACACTCATGCTCAAATGATACCAATCTCAAATGGAGAAATTAAGACAGATCAAATTTTAAGTACGGATTTGTTTGATTTTGGCCGTGCTCAACAAGCTCCTGGTTGGTTAAAAGAGCTTCGCGGTGAACACATTCCCGAAACTGAAGAATATGGTATCAGCAGTTTTGTATACCAAGCACGAAAGCCTTTTTACCCGCAAAAGTTCTACGACTTTCTGCACAGCGAAAATCTTTCAGGAAAACTGATTAGGTCGAAGGGCTTTTTCTGGCTAGCAACGCGACCAGAGTTTGCTGGAAATTGGAGTCAAGCGGGTGGAATCGCTCATCATGGTTTTGCAGGTGCTTTTTGGAAAGCACTTCCTAAAAGCCAATGGCCAGACGATGAGGAATCTTTAAACTACATAGAAGAGAATTGGGTTGAGCCGTTTGGTGATATGCGACAAGAATTGGTATTTATAGGGCAAGGCTTAGATCAAAAAAGAACCACTGAGCTCTTGGATGAGTGTCTATTATCTGATGAAGATTTGCTTCTTGGAAAAGAACACTGGGCAACATTTCCAGATCCTTTTCCAGAATGGGGAAATAGCGCCTAAGATGCATACGGCCAGAGCTCAACAAGAACTTTTAACGCAGCCTAAGAGGCATAGCTGTATTTCAAAAGATTTAAATAGATTTTCTGAAATATTCAGTAATGACATAAATATCGCAGTATGGAAACGAAAATTAGAGGCCAACCTTCATCAGGCAGCTCAAAATATTTTGCGTGAGGATCCAAATTTTAATTTGTCTCTAGTTCCTAGAAAACATGAAATCAAAGAAGTATTGATTTCAGAATTGGGTTCAAAAAATAGTATTTCGATCCTTATTGACGATATCAGTAGGCTTGCAAATTTATTTTGCAGTCTTTTTGAATTAGATCGCGTCTGGATAAGACTGGATGCTATCAACAGACCAATGTGTCCTCGCTTTCATACAGACGCTCTTAAATGTCGTTTGGTAACTACTTACATTGGTCCCGCAACTGAATGGCTTCCACACCACCTCGTAGATCGCAGCAAACTTGGTTCTGGAAACAATGGTCAACCAGATCAAAAATCAGGTTTGTTCAAAAGCAAAGTTGATATACAAAAACTTAATACAGGAGATGTAGCGCTCTTAAAAGGAGACGCATGGGAAGGTAATGAAGAAGCCGGTATTGTGCATAGATCCCCTCATTCCGAAGACGACTACAAGCGCCTTTACATGACAATTGATTTCCAGGAGTTGTTTTTAAAAATCTATCAGCAAAACAAACGTTTTGCAATGCTAAACTAATACCTCTACTGCGGGCCGAATGAGTGCACTAAGCGCTCATTCAGTTCTCTCCCACTTGACTGAAGCCCTCGTATTAAAGCGAGGGCTTTTTGTTTGCCAAATATTTAGTCAAAGGCCCGCCCTATGAATGAAATTATCACCATAGCCAACTAAAGAAAAAACTATCTGAACTTTAATAATCTATTTTTTTATTAAAACGCGAATCGCTAAATGGTCTGAATATCCTCCTAGCAATCTATTGCCTGCCCAAAATCTAAAGGGATAGTGAGCGTATCTTCCATCCTGCTGTCGATATTTTGGGAGGTCAAGTATATACGCGCCCTCTGATCCAATTGACAAACCATAGTCATCTTGAAGATTTTTGTGGACGATGATCTGATCAATTAAACTATCTTTACCTCTATAGACATACGTACCTGTTTTGGGTTTTCCTACCATGGGATCCATTAAATTGACAAGACCAACTTCTTTTAAAGATTGTACGTTGTCGGCTGTTGGCTCTTCGTTAAAATCTCCAAGAATCACGATCTCAGCTTTAGGATCTTTATCTAAAATTTTTAGCACCTCACTTTTCACAAGAGCAGCTGTTGCCATTCTCTTTGGCTCCGCTTGCTCTGCGCCACCATAATTTGAAGGCCAATGGCAAACAAAGATGGATATTGCATGACCTCCGTACTCTCCCGTTACTAAGAGTATGTCTCGAGTCCTATCGTTATTGAGTAGGAGGTTTTTGATCGGACGGCTGGTAATGACCTTAAATCTATCTTTATCGTAGATCAGAGCGTTGTCGATGCCTCTTTCATCAGGAGAGTCATAATGAATATAGCTGTATTCACGTTCCATATAATTGTTGAGAAGGTCTTGAATGACAAACGCATTCTCAACTTCAGATAAACCTACAACGTCCGCATTCAGGTCCATCAACACTTCAGCTGTGTGGGTAAGTTTTAACTCATAAATATCCTTAGTGATATTCTTTTTACCTCCTATTGAAAACTCATCGTCATTGATCTCAGGATCGTCAACCGTATCAAAAAGATTTTCTACGTTCCAATAGCCAATGCTTAACGGTTGGTCTTCTGAGTTGCAAGAAAACAGCAGTTGAAATAAAAGGATAAAAAATATTTTTGATGAAAAAGTTCTCATGACAGTGCAGTTAACTTAAAGCAACAGATATCTATGAATGAACAAAAAAGGGAGCCTTAAAAAAAGCTCCCTTTTTTTCCTTTAATACCAAGGAGAGAGAGGTATTATTTATTTTTGAAGTGAATAGGCATCTCATAAACGAGATTTGAAACAAAGACCCCTTCTGGCCTTACCGGTTTGAATCTCATTCTTTTGATACCTTCAATAACTTCACTATCAAACGCTTGTCCTAGAGACTGAACGATCACGATGTTCCTTGCAGAGCCATCTTCATTCAATCTAAATCTCGCTATGCATCTGCCATCGAGTTTCTTTTCGATCATTGAGATCGGATAGCTGATCTTTTTTAATTCGTTTTGATTTTCAAGTATATTAACAATCTTATCCTTGTCATCCATAGCCTTGAGAGGAGTGCTCAAGGATAAAAAGATTAAGAAAAACCATAACGTGAAATTTATATATTTAATCATAATAGTATATTTAACTTAAATTATTAGATATAATAATAAATAAAACTAAAAATATATGTCAATAATAAATATATTAATTAATTATTAATATAATGATAACTAGATATTGCGCCACGATAAACGTTTCATTTATAATTTTTACTAACAACACTATGTGAAATACATATTATTACTTAATTTTTGCGCATGAAAAATTGGAATGTATTTCAACTTCGTCTAGATACTGCAGCGATTAGCTTGTCAGCGATTTGTCTGGCGCAGTGTTTAATTGTACCCGTAGCCACGATCTTTGCACCAACGATTTCCCTACTGCCACTAGCAGATGAATCGTTTCATATCATATTGCTACTTTTCGTATTACCTGTCAGCATCCTTGCCATGACGCTTGGCTGTAAAAAACACAAGGCCTATGGCGTCATAGTATATGCAGCTGTAGGGTTGGCGCTTATGGCTGTAAGCGCGATTTGGGGGCACGACCTTTTTGGTGAGACAGGAGAAATTGCTGCTACGCTTGTTGGGGCATCGGTTCTTTCCTTTGCTCATTTTAAAAATCAAAAATTATGTAAAGCTTGTTGTCACTAAATAAAAATGGATAATAGTATGCAATACACAGATCATGCATTTGCTTACAGCAGTCAAAATCTTAATGACGGTTGCGATTGTTCTTGCTGCGATAGCGATAACTGCTGCTAGCTAAGTTTAAAAAATAAAATCGCCCTCATAGGCGTGAAGCGGTTTGTTCAATGGTTGTAAAATCTCTTCTTGCTAGGAGCATTAGTACGCCCCAATCCACCTAACCCTTTTCCATTAAGTTTATTAGCAATATCGACACCATACATAAAATTTTTGAACTAAAGACCATTGCCGTAGTTGGAATGAGTCCTAAGCCAGAAAGGCCTAGTCACTACGTTGCGATGTATTTAAAAGAAAATGGCTATACGATCATTCCCGTCAATCCTGGGCATAATGAAATAGCTGGCCTCAAGTCGTACCCATCCCTCAAAGATATTAAAGAAAAAATAGATGTTGTTGATGTCTTTAGGCGCTCAGAATTTGTTTTACCAATTGCTGAGGATGCGATCGCCATTGGCGCTAAAGCCATTTGGCTTCAAGATGGTGTTGTAAATGAAGAGGCCAAGAGGATCGCTGAAGACAAAGGACTGATGGTGGTAATGAATGACTGCATGCTAAGGCAGCACCGTATTCTTTACTAAAGAAAGAATACGTACATCCTCATTACGATATAGCCTCCACCATATCCAATCCCGACCCCGATCATAAGCCTTAAGATCCAGTGAAAATCTTTAAATTTCATTGGAAAATGAACCTGAGCATTACCATTAAAACAGAGAAACAAACAAAAGCCAGCATCAAAAGGCGTACCGTATCTTTGCCTTCGCTACTTTCAACATTTGGAATGATGTCAACCGCGAGCCATCGAACCAATTTGAACGAGCAATATAGAACGATATAGGTAATGCAGGCTTTAATAAAGAGATTCATGGTAAAGTTTAATACCTATATCGGTATGTTGATTGGTGTGCGCATCATTGTTATTAACGCTGGGATCGATTTAAGGTTCAAATAAAATTTCATTTTCATTATAGTTTTTTAAGCGAAAAAGCGTATTTTCGCGACGAGTTTTTAAACAAGTATAAATACATAACGAAAAGGAAAACATCATAATGTCAAAAACAAACTCACTTTTTGAACAGATCCAATCTTTATATGCAACCTTTGAAGAAGAGCATGCTAAGAATGCAGGTGGCAACAAAGCAGCTGGTAGTCGTGCCCGTAAGGCGCTTGGCGAGATCAAGAAGCTTGTGACCCCTTACAGAAAAGCATCTGTTGCTGGTGAATAATTAACTGAGTTCAGTTAATATGTTTTAAAAGGCTCCTTATTTAAGGAGCCTTTTTTGTTTACAGAAGGATAACTATTAAATCTCTGGAGGTTCTTCAGCGTTTGTATATAACTTCTAGTAAATAGAGTATGAAATGATAGTATCCAAAAAGACTGTAACGATCGTGCACCGCTGGCTTGCTTTTGTCTTGGGAGTGTTTGTGGTATTTCAGGTGACCTCAGGGAGTATTGCTCAAGAAGCGAGACTGCTTATGCGCTGGTTTACACCGCAGCTGTATAAGGTTGAACCAGATCGACCCGCAGCTTCGCCTGCGGAAATCTACCGAACCATGAAGCAGCTTGAGCCCGAATTCAACATCGCCCACGTAATGGTGTCGCCTCCTAATCGCGAGGAGACTGCCTTCATATTAATGGGTGGTCGCAATCCAGAGAACCTTCACGAGTCTGGGCTGGTCGTTGATTACGATCAGTACAAGCGCGAGGTGATCGATGAGCATCCGCTGATCTCATCGGGTTGGGTTGGTGCGCTTGTGGTATTGCATCGTTGGGTGCTTTTTGGGAAGACCGGCTTTTACGTTGTTACCGTTTTAGGCCTAGCAACGATCTTGATGTCGATCTCCGGAATTTATTTGTATTACAAAACGCGAAGAAGCGCAAAGCAACTGCCACCTATTAACAGGGCGCATCGCTCCCTGGGAATTGTAGCGTCGTTCTTTTTAATATCAACTTCGTTTAGCGGTATTTTGATGAGCTACGTACACTGGCAGGATCGAAAGGACAATCTTTCCGTGTTCGCAAATATGATGAAATCTGAGCATAGCGATGAAGACCATATGTCGATGTCGATGGGCTACGTTGATCCAGATGACGCGCTAGAGACCGCTCAAGCTGTACTGCCAGAGGGGTATTTTTTGAGTGCGTATTCGTATGCTGGACATCACAGCCCAAATTATTGGTTTGCATTCTACGACGATCGCAGATTCAGGCAAGACGTTGTGATCGATGGAAGCTCCGGAAGCATCGTAGGAATCTACGCTGCCGGCAAAACGGAAAAGGGCGATGGATTTAGAAACTACCTATTGCCGTTTCATAGTGGCAGGTATTTTGGCGCCCTGGGTGGATTTTTAATGACGTTCTTTGGTTTCATCGTCGTCTTCTGGCTTATCACTGGATTCATCATTTATTTTAAAAAGAGAAAACCCGTTACGCTTTAACCGTGTTGAAAAAAATATTCTTATCACTTCTATTTTCGGCGGGGCTTTTTTCCCAAAAATCTCCCATAACCACTGAGCCTTGGCGAGAGGTGGTGATCAGTGTCAGCAACCTGGATAGGACCGCAGAGTTCTTTAAATCGATCGGCGGGTATGAGGAAACGTTCAGAGGAAGATCGAGCGCATCGTCCATCAAACATTTTGGCCTTAACGCTGACGCTTCAGCGGAAGAATTGCTCCTTGCCGCCAAAGGTGCTACCTCAGGATTTGTTAGGCTCATTCGTTTTGACAACGCGGGCTACAAGCAGCCCATGCGGCCTGGGTCACGAGCTTGGGACAGTGGTTGCTATTTTAGCTTAATGGTGAGGATGAAGGATATTCGAAAAATTTATGATGAAGCGATAGCGATGGGATGGTGGACCGAAACCCCGATCGCAGAACTTTCGTTCGGAACCTCCAGTCTTGAGGTCGTGATCTTCAAGGGTCCCGATGGAGTTCAGGTGCAGGGCTACGAACGGTTAACGCCCGCACTGCCTAAGGCTTTTCCAGCTTTTGAACGCATATCACAGCCATTCAACATAATGCAAATGGTCAAAAGCAGAGAAAAGGGTAGAGCGTTCTTTGAAGACCTGCTGGGCTTTGATACCTTCTATTGGGGAAAACCTTTTACCGCAAAAGAGGCCAAGGTCACGCCTTTGGGAATTCCTCTGAATCTCACGACGAAGACCAAATACCGCGCAGGGATCCTTTACCCGGTTGCCGGCGAATTAGGCAGAGTTGAGATGATCGAGTTCATGGACATTCAAGGTCTTGATCATAGCGATAAATGCAGCGCACCAAACCTAGGACTGCTATCAATAAAATATCCTGTCGACAATATAAAAAGAACCGTTAAGACCCTTTCAAAAAGGGGTCAAGAAAATGTACAGGTTAATAAAATAGAACTAATGCCGTATGGGGATATATCGATCTTTTCTCTGAGGTCCCCTGATGGAGCCATTGTAGAATTTTTCAGTAAGTAAGCGCAGCTAAAGTTAAAGTATTTTGAAACAATCCTACCTTTGGAAGGTATTATTAGCAAAAGCTCTGAATAGCTCAAATGAAACAAGAATTACGTAACATAGAATATCTCGTTGAAGGAATCGAAACTTCCGATGGAGCAGGCGTTAATTTGACCCGCATCATTGGAAGTCCTGAGCTGAATATGCTGGACCCTTTTTTGCTCTTAGATGAGTTTGGTAGCGACAACCCAAACGACTATATCGCAGGTTTTCCTCCCCATCCACATCGCGGGTTTGAGACCATAACCTATATGATCAATGGAAAATTCACGCATAAAGATACTGCGGGCAACGAAGGACATCTGAGCGATGGTGGAGTGCAGTGGATGACCGCTGGTAAAGGAGTGATCCATAGCGAGATGCCTGAGCAGACCGAAGGACTGGTTCGCGGATTTCAGCTTTGGTTTAATCTGCCTAAAGAAAAGAAGATGATCGATCCAGCCTACCATGACATTCAGGCCGATCAGATCCCTATCGTTGAGCTTGAAGACGGTAAGGTCAAGGTGATCTCAGGAACCTTTCAAGATGCAACCGGTCCTGGAAGGCCGCACACGGGCATGATGTATCTAGACGTTCACTTGAACAGTAAGCAAGATATCAGGCTACCGATCGAGAATGGTTGGAACGGCTTCATCTACGTTTATGAAGGTTCGGTTGACGCCAACATTAGCGTTCCAAAAGGAAACCTTGCTGTGCTTGATACTGATCATGACTTTTTGTGCACCTCTACAGAAGAAAATACGAGATTCATTCTGGTAGCAGGTCAGCCGCTAAATGAGCCAGTTGCGCGTGGCGGACCTTTTGTGATGAACACCAAAGGCGAGATCCTTCAGGCCTTTGCAGATTACCAGTCTGGAAGACTTGGCTAGCGCTACCCGCTAATCTATTCAAACAAAAGCCCTTTGATTTCGGTCGAGGGCTTTTTTATTATCCACCAGTATTTTGCTCAAAGTAGCGAACTAAAGACAAAAAAAATGCAGAAAAGAAACATCATTGAAATAGTTGGAATCGTGAGTGTTGTGGGTTCCTTGGTCTTTGTAGGTATCGAGATCAAGCAGAATACCTCTGCGGTGCGCGGTGCAACCCAGCAGGCGGTCTCATCGCAGGTGTCAGAAATGTATAGGATCGTTTCAGAAAATGAGCGAATGGCGGATCTGATCAATCAAGCTTTGAAAGGAGCAACAAAAAGCGACCTTTCCGAAGCCGATTATGTAAGTTTCTGGAATTTTCAAATGATGGGCCTGAGAAGAATAGAGAATATCTATTTACAGTATAAGAATGGACTGTTAACTGAGGACGCGTTTAGTAGGATCGGGATGGGTATCTACAGAACTAAACTGGTCAGAGAGGTTTGGGATGAAAGACGCGGAGATTTTGAAAAGGATTTTGCAGAGTTTTTTGAAAGGCTTAGAGACAATGAGTAATCGAATCATCCTTGAAGGGGTTGGCATTGTAAGCGTGATTGGCTCTCTAATTTTTGTTGGTCTTGAGATCAGCCAAAACACCGCCGCCGTTCGCGGTGCAACGCAGCAAGAGATATCCTATCAAGTTTCAGAGATGTATAAGATCGGTGCTGAGAACGAAAAGATCGCATCGATCATGAGCCGATCCTACCAAGGTATCACCAAAGAAGAACTGAGCGATACGGATTATCTGCAATTTTGGCTCTTTTCCATGATGGGGTATCGGCGCGTTGAGAATATCTATTTGCAATTCAAGAACGGATTTTTAAAGCAAGAAGCTCTAGACCGTATCGGGATGTCGTTCTACAGGACCCCACTTCAGCGGCAGATATGGGAGGAGCGAAAGTATGATTTTGATCCTGAGTTTGCCATCTTTTTTGAAACTCTTCGAGACAGCGCGCAATGAAAAGAATAATTTTTATCATGGTACTATCCTTGCCTGTAGCGCAAGGACAACTTATCAAATTGCTTCCTAGCTGGACCACCTACAGCTCCAAAGGTCTTTTTGACCATCGCGGGGGCTTTAGTTTTTACAGCGTTTCAAAGGTAAGATCTCTTTCTGAAAAAAGGCAGCTCCACCTCAGCGCTGGATCATCGCTCTTCATCCATTCGGTTACCGCGGGAATGCGCAACGACTTTGACAGCCCGCTGTCGTTTTTCAATCGATCCTATGTCGTGACTTCGCTTGCCTTGTGGGCACTGCCAACCCAAACCTCAGAATCGATGAATCTACGGCCAGTTGCTAGCGTTTCTTTGGGTCTTGAGAAGGATCTGTCTGAGAAAACGTCGCTGCATATGGGTCTTTTGATAGGAGGGAGCATGTCAGGTAAGGGTTCTGGGGTTGATCTCTATCCCGTCCCGACTTTAAGCTACGTTAAACGCTGGTAGTATTATCACGAGATTTCGTTTAGCCTTCCTTTTCCTATTCGTTGCCTGCAGCGCACCGGATGAAAAGGATGCGGTCGTTGAGTGCTTGGAGACCAAGTCGCCCCCTTTTGGTGGAACCATCTTCATCGACCCGGACATCATCACTCCTGACGATCCAACAACCTTCCTTGATCTGAGCTATACTGGAACCGGATCGCGTATGATGTACGATCGCCGCAACGGTGGGGCATGGGTGACGCTGATTCCCTTTTTGTTCAATGCTAGGTTTGACGATGGTCTATCGATCGAGATCCAGGTCAACCCTGAATTTGAGACCAAAGAAATTGCAGAGAACTTTGCAAAGAAATTTGCGCCGGTGATCGGTAGGCTCACCACGGAGCTAAGGCGTGACGTTGAGACCGTATGGATACATCGAGGCATGGAGCCCTTTGGAGGCGGCAACAACAACTTGCTTATTCACACGGATTGGTCCGAGCGACACTACGAACGGCAAGGAATACTGGAAGAGACCTTTGTCCATGAAGCGGCGCATACCTCGCTCGATGCTCGGCACGCGCAGAGCGCAGAGTGGCTACAGGCTCAGGAAGCGGACTGCCATTTCATTTCAACCTACGCAGAAGACTATTCCCTACGTGAGGATATCGCCGAAAGTTATTTGCCCTACCTTGCGGTTCGCTATCGCTCTGACCGGATCTCTGAGGCCTTGAAGCGACAAATAGAATTGACGATCCCGAACCGGATCAAGTATTTTGACGCTCAACAGTTTTCTATGTACCCCATGGTCAACGAGTGACAAGTGTCACTTGAGTAGAATTGCAGTATAGATTTTTAATTCTAAAGTCTTAATTTCTCAAACTTTCTATAGTAATAAATTGTTAACACTACGTCATATATTAGCTGTCTTTGCTATATTAGCATTCGTGCGGGCTCAAGAAAGCTCCGTTGTGAGTGTTGGTGTCATCGATTTTCAAGCCGAGGGAATCAGCGATCTTGAGGTTCAAACGCTTACCCAGCGCTTTACCTCTGAGCTGAACAACACCGCCAAAGCTATACTTTCTGATCGTGACGTGCTGAACGATCAGATCACTGGAGCGGGCATGACGGTTGCAGGCTGTAAAACGCCCAACTGCGTTTTAAGCACCATAGGTGACCTACTCGGCGTTCAATACATTGTAACCGGTTCGATCAGCAAGAACGGTGACAGATACGCCCTTGCCGCTGTTCTGACCGATGTTGTGACCCGTGAAGCCGAACGCGTTCTGTCCACGGATTACACTGGACCCGTTGACGGCATGATCACTGAGCTCGAGATCATGGCCTGGGAGATCATGGATCAAGAACCTCCCGAAGCCCTGCTGGGTAAACGCAAAGGCAAGACCAAGAAGAAGCTTAAGAAACCCAACGCCAAAAGCTCGCTCGGTGCGCTGGCACGCGCCACCGTGATGCCGGGCTGGGGCCACTTCTACTTGGATCAAAATCAAAAAGGGAGAATGTTTTTAGGCGCGGAAGTGGTGGCTCTAGCGACCGGTTATTTTGCCTACATCAATTACAGTCGAGCGTACGAGGATGTCGATCGCTATTGGGGATTTTACAAGGAGGCTACCGACCACAGTAAGCTGCAAACCTACAAGGAACGCACCTTAGAGGCTGAGCAGATCATGATTGACAACAACAACCTTTTGACCCTTGCATTTCGCGTAGCGGCAGCGATCCATTTGGTCAATATGCTGGATGCCTACATGACCGAGATCGTGCAAAAGCCGCTCGGCGCAAACGCCAACGTAGGTCTTCGACTCGATCCTATTTCCAATCAACCGCAACTGAGGCTGACCATTGCGCTCGATTAATCTTACCTTAATTGTTGGCGCACTTATTTTTGTCTCGTGCGATCTGATCGATCCAACCTTTGAAAACGTTCTTGATGTTCAGAACAACGATCCACCCGCGTTATTGTTTAGCCCGGAAGAGTATACCGCGAGTGTGGGTGAAGAGGTAGCGGTAAATCTTTACGCGCTTGAAGTTGAGAATGTGGCAGCGCTGCAAGCACAGATCTTGTACGACAAGGATCGCTTAGAGATCGTATCAATTGGACCTGGAACATTCTTTGATAGTAACGACTCGCCGCTCTTTGTTACCGATACCTCAAACCCTGGAAGGCTTGACGTGTACTCCGTATTTTTAGGCCCCAGTAAAGAGGTCTCGGGGACGGGTGATCTTGCTACGATCGTATTTCGAGTGATCGCTGCGGGGGACGCGTATCTTGAGGTTTCTGGTGCTTCTGAACTTTTGAATAAGGCCAGTCAACCTATCGCGTTGAAAAGTTTAGGCATAGGAGTGATCAATGCGCAGTAGGTTGTTTTATAGATATTTATTTACCTTCTGTTTGTTGGTTGTGCTTGTTGATCAAGCTGTTTCGCAGAACGAAAATTTTGAACTAACCAAAGCCGACTCGCTTGCATACAATGATTCGACCTCTGTGGTTGATTTTGAGACCTATTTAGCAGATCTTAAACTTGAGAAAAAGAAGGAGATAGAGCGGATTGAACCTGAGAAGATAGAGCAATCCCCTGAAGTGTTTATTAATAGCGCATCGCAAAATCAATCGGCCTCCAGCATGTCCACCGTAACCTTAACCTTTACCAATGCCGGAGCAACTGGCCATACAGGCCCAACGCAAAATCAGATCAATACCGCCTATTCGGGAACGACCCTAGAAAGCAAGGTCACGATCAACACCCAAGGCATTCAAGAATGGACGGTTCCCGCTACAACCACCTACACGAT